>Ga0208898_1000797_pt1 | contig 22919 bp, 49 predicted proteins | sample VirMetDEL_Mar_4_FD_184513 | JGI IMG/M metagenome (GOLD analysis project Ga0208898, IMG submission 184513) | Aqueous microbial communities from the Delaware River and Bay under freshwater to marine salinity gradient to study organic matter... | ecosystem: Environmental > Aquatic > Marine >...
AAATTCTGATCTTGTTCTGACTCCTGATTCTCCATCAGTTTGTCATAGTAATACCTTGTACCCATTCTAGGTTCAAGTTCAAGCTCAGGAAATGTATCTAAAAACATACCGTCTTGAGGCAACCATGATCTTTCAATGTACTGATTAATTTCAAGATCCATTGCAATATTAAGTACCTTTTTATTAGCATACTTTTCATAGTTTACTAAATGAAAGAAACCTATATGTAATAACTCATGTTTTAGAACACCTACTTTTTGTTCTAAAGGTAAACTATCCCAAAATTGAGAATTAATTGCTAATTCATAATTAATTCCTTTTAGACATACGCCTGCAGTAGGAATTTTTTCATTCCATACTTTATTAAGTGACATAAGAAGGAGACCGTAGAACGGCTCCTTCAACATAAGTTCTTTACTAGCTTTAGCTAGAGACTCTATCTTTGTCATATTTAATATCTTTTAAATACTGTTGAATATTAATATCAACATATAGTTTATCAATAAAATTAAACCCTGCTTTTTTAGCTGAACTATGTAAGAAATCTTCTATATCTTCTCTGAATAATTCTAAATGCTCAATAGGTGTTTTCTTATTTATAATTTTGCTTATATCAGCATAAGTTAAAATACCAGAAGTATTTAATTTTTGAATTATATCTTCATAAAACTTTGGACAACGTTCACGCCAGTCATATGTAGAAACTTGAACTACTTTTCTATATATTAATAATAAAGGAATAATATTATTTCTTATATCAGAATTATTAATAATTTCTAATCCTAATTTTTGATCTTCAGGACCAGAATTTAACATATTTACTAAGTTGTTTATTTTATCTTTTGTAAATTCCATTAGTCTTCAATTTTTAAAGTTCTTAACATCCACTCTTTAGGTTCATTAATATTATCAACCCATTCTTTTGCTGTAGGAATATATCCAAAGCAATCTTCTTTTACATGTTGTTCTCCTATGTAACGCACATATACTTTTTTACCATCAGAGTTAATGATATATAAACCAAAAACTCTTTCTGCTTCAAATATTCCTTCACTATGATGACGGAACATTCTGTGTTTACTGTGCCCTATCCAACCTTTAGTTTCATCAAACCAGTTGTGAATAGGTAAATAATCTGATTCTGCTCCTCCCCATTTTCTTACGGAGGATCTTGCGTGATCAAAAGGATGTGCCATTATAATTCTATTGAGTTATGATGATCATGAACTTCTGTATAGTAAGTATGATTATCTATTTCTAACATCATTCTTTGTAAGTCTAATACTGCACTACCATAACCTCCATCATTGTTCCACCAGTCTTCAATATTATTTAAATGTGGATAGAATAAATTTTCAATAGCATCGTTATTAAAATCTTTATCATCAACAGTTACTGTATTAGGATAATCTTCTTTATTATATGATATATCACTTGGTAATTCACCTGTTTGAATAAATTCTTCATCTAACTTATTAAACAAAAATATTTCATCAATTGCACCGTCATCACCTCCACCACTGTAAGTAATTCCTACATAGTTAACACCATTATGTAAAAGAGTCATCATGATAGCTAAATCTTTTTCTTTATTTTTTGACATCTTCATTTATTTTATAAAACTTACCTAAAATATTACCGTTTAAGTAATCTTCATTTTCTAATACTTCATTAACAAATTGATATTTAGTTTCATAATAAGTTAATTCAGTTTTAGAAAAACATATTTTAAGTATGTTTCTTTTAATTAACACTTTATTTTTATGTGCTTCTTTCAGCACATCATTACTACTGTAATAATTATGATAATCTGTTTTAACAACAAGTTCATACTTTTTAGACCTTTTATCCGTCATTGCGGCTAAGGCCTTCTTACCAAATTTCTTTTTCCTTATAGAATAAAAATTCTTTTTACCTATATATCTTACAGCTTTTCCATCAACTATAGCTTCCATTTCATATACAAAACCTATAGCATTTTCAGGAATCATTTCATCAGTGAATACAACACCATTATAAATCCAACTCATTTTTTTATAACACCTTTTAATACAGGATATAATAGCTCTCTTGTATTATTGATACCGTGTATCATTATACAATCAGCTAAATCTTTTTCATATTTAAAATGTACAAAATCTAAATCATACATTTTTTTATACTCTTGCATTGATCTATAACCAGCCTCATCATTATCAAAGAGAGTAACAATCTTATTATATTTTTCTTTTAATGTTTTTATTATTCTTTCTGGCAGAATAATATTTTCACTGTCTGGAGCAATCACTTCAGCATTTTTTATATTTAATGTAAGAAATGCTAACATGTCTTTAAGTGAACTACAGATTACCAAATACGGTACTTTAAAAGTTAATTGATCTACACCTTGAATATAGGGAGCCACTTTAAAGAATTTATTTTCTCTTCCTGGTTGATAAACTTTATATAAACTACCATCCTTTCTAAAGTAACCATACATTCTTGGTGTCTTAACTTGAAATTCATTATCAGGTTTTGTTAATGTAAACTCTTCTAACGGTATTACATTATACTTGCTTAGCAAATTAGAACTAATTTTATATTTACTCCAAAATTCTACATCAAGCGTGTTCCAATTTCTTGTTGTAAATGATTTTACTTTATATCTTTCTTGTATTTGAAAATCATTATTGATTTCTTTACCATGAGTAGATACATACTTATTATAGTCTTGCAATATTTTTTGCATTGCAATCCAATTGTTTTCTAACTTATACAGTTGCTTAACTAATTCAACACCGTTACCACTTAATCCTGTAGAGAAATCTCTAAACAAGTATGTATTTTTTTCTGTTGAATAGAATACATAAAATGAAGGATTAGTGTCTTTAGGATTAAATATAGATTTAATTTTTACATCTTGGCCATTTAGTATTTCTGGCAAACTTAAATAGTTATTGAATACCCATTCAGCAGGTACTTCATTTATAGAAGTTATAATATTAGTCTTTAACATAATGTAAATATTATAACCTAAAAAGGGGAGTTAAATCTCCCCTTAATTAGATTTATGAAATCAAATTATTTATAATTCAAAATCAGGCATAGTGTCATCTGTATCAAAAGGCATTTCAGCAGATGTTGGTAAATCAGATAATGTATTACCGTTACCAGAGAAACCTCCTACATCTGATTTTTCAGCTCTTTGTACATGATCTTCTTCATTAAAAGGAAGTAAGTTACTTTTCTCTTTAGTAGCAGATTCATATAACGTAAATCCTTTTTTGTATTTAGGTAAGAATAAATCATAGTTATAATGATTTTGTTTATTCAAATACTCTTTACCACCAATAGTCATATTCATATACTTATCAGCAAAAGGTTTAGCTTTGTTAAACCCTTCAACTAAATCTTCAATTGTATCAAATTTACCATCAGCCTTTACTAACCAATCTAAACAATCTGTTTCAACACAAATGTTTTTAATTTGTTTAATGATTTCTTCATCTCTACTAATCTGAACTCCCGATGGTAAAGTATTATCTTTATAAAAATACTTATTAGTTTTTACTTGACCTACTTGACCTTCATATCTACCTTTAGATTCATCATTAGGATCAATAAAGAAACCTTCAAACCCTTCAATAGGTTCTGTTTCAATATTCATGATTAAGTAATAACCACCTTCAGATTCCATAAAGTTAAATCTTTTTAACTCTAAGTTGTTTAATTTTACTTTATGTTGTCCAGGAAAGATAACTTTTGCTAAATTTCCACTTGATTTTTTCTCTGCGATTTCTTTTGTCTTTAATGCCATAGCTTTTTAAATTTTAAATTTTTAATTAATCAATATATACTTTATCCCAGTTTGTTACAAATCCGTCATCTGTTAATTCACTTACAACAATTTCTGCATTACGTAAATGTGGAGGTCTTGCACCACATGATATTGAATCAGAAGTTGCAAAGCTAAGGATATTTTTATTACCTTTTCTATATAAATATCCAATTGCATCTGATTGAGATGAAATAATTCTTTTTATTTTACCTGTTAAATCAAGGTCTGAAGATGTAAATTCTGCACCTGCTTTTTCTAATAATGTGTCTTTAATGTGACCAACTAGAATTATTCTAGGAGCTAATGTTTTAACATATTCAATAATTTTAGTCATTGCTTCTCTTAAGTAAGAATAACCTGCACCATTAGGTAAATTTAAAATATTACCATATTGTACTTTACCGCTATCAGATGCTAGTTTTCCATCAGCTCCTTTCTTAAACCAAGCTTTACCCATAGGTTTTTGAGAATATAATTTCTCAGCATATGGTACACACATTTCTTCAAGTGCTGTAATAGTATCTAAAGCAATATACTTGTAGGGTTTTCCAGCTTTGATAATTTCTTTACCAATAGCAACTATCTCTTCAACTGATGTAGCATTTAATTTAACTGCATCAAAATGTTTAGTACCACCTTCTAAATCTATAATAAGACATCCTTCTAGCTCTGCTAATAAAGAAGTCTTACCAACTTTGGGTTTTGAAAAGATAATCAAATTGCTAGGACTTTGCGATTCAGCCTTAACTTTTTGCATAGGTAAAACAATACCTCCGCTTTCTTTTGTTTTTTCAGCCATTCTACTTTGTTTTATTTATAATTTCATTCAACCACTTCTTGTTGCTACAAGGAGTTTTCAATTGTATTGCTGCATAATCTCTTAAAGTCATATCAGCATATGGCACATCCGTACCTGCAGCAGGTTCTGCATCAAAGTCATCAAAAGGTGCTGTATTTAATTTAATCTCTTTATGTAATTCAGCAACATCAATAAGTTCATCAACAGGTATTATATACCTTTTATCTCCTGTAACAGGATGCGGTTCAGAAGTTTTATATTCAACTTCATAATCTGCATTAAAAATCCATTTGTAAAGTTTTCTATTTTCATCTTCAGGATGATATTCTTTACTTACAAACTCTATATAAATATTTTCTCCACCATTTAATTCTGAAGGATAAAGGCTGATAATTTTTTCACCTTCATAGAAGTAAGCCATTCTAGGAATAAATTTAACAGGACCATTAATTCCTTCTTTTTCAATTAAATCTTTGTGTTTTTCTAAAAGTAAATTTACCTTACCTCTTTTGTCTAGCTTATCAAGTTTAGCTGACAATTCAGGAAAGTAATTAACTGTTTTTATCATAAAATTGATTTTAAATATTAATACTTAATTTACCTGTATTAGCTTGTGGTGTAGCCATTTCATCAACCCTCATTTGATCAAACTTAGCTTCAAAGAAACTAAATCTTGTGTCACCATTTCTCACTTTAATAAAATGAAATACTAATACATTAGAATCTGCAATAGGGTATCTTGAAGGACCATAGTGCTTAATATTTCTCTTACCTGGTCTATTAACACCTATTACAAGATCTGCATGTTGCATTAATGCATCACCACCTAAGATATCAGTTTCAAGTATATAGTTACCATACTTACCATCTTCATTTCTTTCTGGTGTTTCTACATGTCTACCTAATTGCGATAATACAATAAAACATATAGGAAATGCTCTCTTTAAAGCTGTTAAAGCTTCACCTAAATTATATAACATATCAGTCTTACTTTCATTGCCTTCTGTTTTAAATAAATAAGAATGGTCAATAGTAATTACTGTATTTATATATGTTTTCATACCAGTATTAGGATCCTCAATAGCATTTGTATCCATATACTTTTTTACAGTTGCTATAAACTCATTAACTGAACAAGGTGTTTCTACAATATCAACAGGAAAGTTTTTTATTGAAGTAACTTGTTTAGCATAAGCTTGTAATTTAGCAATTTCTGCATCAGTAATTTTATCATTATCATCAGCACTACATATATATTTATATGATTTACCAATAACAGATGAAAATTCTCTTTGTTTACTGACTCTACCAATCATCTCAAAAGAAAACTCTAGCACATTAATATTGTGTCCTTTATTATGCGTATAAGCTTCTCTAATCATCTGATCTTTAATTAGCGTTTTACCTGTACCAGGTCTCCCTCCTATAACTACAAGAGAGTTCCATTCAAATCCGTTAATTCCTGCATCATTTACTTTAGGCCAAGGTGTTTTAAAACTTGTTATTGTACCTTGCTGTCTATTCCAAATATAGCGAAGAGCTTCACTATAAGCCTGTTTGTGACTTTTCCATTTTGCCATTATTAAATTTATGTTTGATTTGTATTCTAAGTAGAATTCTTACTTACAAATATACTTAAAACTTGTTTAAAAATCAATAAAATTTCTAAACATATAAAAGTTATAAATGAAATTTCAAACACAAATTTATTAATAATAATGTAAAGTAAATATGAGAAACTAAAAGATATAATAAATTTATGAATTGATTTTGTCATACTACTTTTTCATCATGTGACTCTTTAAAATCATTAAAATTATCATGTAGGATATTCTCACAATAGTCTGCTAATTTGCTATAATCATTTTTTCTAACAAAATAGTGTGACTGCTGTGTATACTTGTGATTATCTTTCTCACTTTCATTTATATACATAGCTGTTGCTTTTAATATTACATCCCAAGAATATTTATAATTTCTAAAGAACCAAGTAAATACTTTCTTTAAATTAGCAGGTGATGATTTCCACGGTCTTCCTGAACCTAGCTTACCCATAGGACCTAATTCCACAAACTGCAGAATCATTTCTTCATCTAGAATATTTTTCTTTTTAGTTTTTTCTTGCTCCTGTATATTAAATTGATTTTCTATGTAGTCAATCAAGTCAATACTTTTTTGTGTAAGCTTAGCAGGACTATCCTCTACCCAATTGTTATTAGATAATATTCTCATTTCAACTCCAACATTAATATTAGAACTTAAAATAGAATTCTTTATGCATAATAACATATAATACTGGTTAGGTGATAATCCGTTTGAAACTATTTCATTAAATAAGTCTAACGGTTTTAAAATTTGTTTTTCCATATTTTATCTTTTTATAATTTCATAAAACGGTAAATCAGATTGCATTCCTACAACTTCATCTTCTTCAAGATATTCATTTAAATACTTAAATAACCATCCTCCTGTTGAACCTCTATGTCCTTTACAAACAGCAGTAACTTTAGAAGGGTTTAAATTTAGTATTTGAGAAGCTAATGCCGCAGAAGAAAAGTGGTATATTTTAGTATAACCATTTTTTATATCTTCTTTATTATAAACTTCCCATCCTACAATTGGTTTTTCTCTACCACTCAAATTAAATACATCTTTTGCAATTTGAATTGCGATTCCTATATATTGTAATTCATGTAAAAGTTTATTTTGTTGTTCCCCATTTAACTTGTATTTAAATTCAGAACTTTCCATATACAAAGCTAAATTAAACTTATAATGTTCTAACTGCTTGATTTTATTTTTATCTATTTTAGGTCTGTAATGAGGCATATTTTTATATTTAAATTATTAATATTAATATTGTACTACAATTATAACACATTTATTATGAAGTTTTTTAAAGACATTTTTACAGAATCTTTAGAAGAAGGAAAATTTTCTTCTAAAAAAGCCGTTGGTGTATTTGCAGCAGCATTAGCTTTCTTAGGTTTTTTAGTTGACGGGTTTCATTTTTATGATATTAATAATCATATGTTTGATTCCATGTTAATTTTTAGTGGTACTATGCTAGGTGCATCAGTTGTTAAATCATTTAAAAAAGGATCAGGTGAGCAAAAGTAATCTTTTTATTTTTTTTGTTATAATCTTAGTTTTTTCTGTATTTATTACTAAAAACAAAGTAGCTACACATGCTAGAGCAGATTTTAACAAACAATTATTAAAATATGAAGACTCTATTGCTTACAAAGATTCTCTAATTGAAAACTATTCAGTTCAAAGACAAGCTTTACAAAAAGAGCTTGTCTTTTTATCTAATGTAAATGATAGTCTTTTAAAATTAAAACAAAAAGTTAAAATTAAGTATGAAAAAATCTATATTAATATCAACAACGCTTCTAATACTAAACTTGACAGCATTATACGGGCAAACTGGTGATAGTGTAACTTGTTATACAAAATCTGAGCTTAAACGTATTGCAGGCAAATTAGTATATGCTAATGAGTGTTATAGTCTTTATCAGATTGCTGAAGAACAAATTACTGTAAAAGACAGTATAATAGCTCTTAAAAATAAAGATATTCTCTTACAAGATTCCACAATAGTAAGTTACAAAGACATTGTAACATATAAAGACTCTATAATAAGTGTAAACAAGAAACAACTTAAACAAGTTACAACTGATTTAGAAGAAACTCAATCTAAATTAAAATTAACTAAAATAGGTTGGGTGTCATCTCTAGTAGCTACTGTCTTGTTAATGCTGTTGTGATGAAGTGTTGCGTGTGTGATGATAGTAAGCACCGTGAATTGAGCTTTATACAATATCATTTTGTGTAACATGAAACACACCAACAGCACCTTTCTTAGTGGGTTTCTTTTTACATACTAGTAATCCATTACTTTGTTCTTTTACCACGTAGACAGTAGTATCACCGTTAACTGTTTTAACTTTAATCTTCTCCATCATTTAATTGTTTTAGTGCCCATTGAGCATATGCAATAATCTTTTCAAAATCTTCTTTGTCCTGACCTTTCTTACGCCAGTTGTACTTATCAATATTAAATCTTACACAAGCTAATAATTCTTCATTAGTCATATTAGCTTCTGCTCTATCAAAAGTATCAATACCTATTTGATATTGTTTAGGTTTATTTACGTTTTCCATCTTTTTTAAAGTATTTCTTTTCAAACTTATCCCAACCTTTTTTATCAAATTGTGCAACAAGCAGATCAAGTCTTATCTCTTCTACATGTTCATCACAATATCCAATACCTGTTACATCTAAATCAGGTCTAAATGCTCCAGTAGCAGCGTTACCACACTTAATACAAAACATAATTAATTACTTAAATCTCTTTTTATTTGTTTTTTCTTTAATTCACCTTTACCTGTAGGCATTACACTAGGTGTACCGTATCTATAAGGGTTACACGCTACAAATAATAAACTTACAATACTTAATAATACTACTACTCTTTTCATTTTTTTAGTTTTAACCAACTCTGTCCATCAGAATCTTTGCAAATATAGTGAGTATCTTTCAGATCATGTATAAGAAGGATAGCATACATGTAAGCCCACCATCCTTCAAATGTCATAGTATCCCAAGTTTCTATCTTATGATTTACTAATTTCATTAAGGGGTTACTAATTTTATTTTATTCACAATACTGTATGCTTCACTTTCTGCCCACGTTATCATTTCTTCCTCATGTGAATCCCAACAACCATCATATATGATACCAGCCATATGCATACATTCATGCATTACTAATCCCATTGTATGAATATCATCTGTACATCTTGATAGGTTTATGTAGATAAACATTTTATCTTCTTTACCGTATTCACCTGATTCTTTTGGTATATAATTACACCAACCAGCTATATAAGCAGAGTCTTTGGTATTGTTATGTGCTGTGCAATCAGCAAGGTTTAATCCATGCATTTCTGTTACACCAAAATGTGTGAACACATCACATGGGTTATAACTTAATAGCAATGTGTACATTGCAAAATTATAAACTAACATATTAAAAAGTTTTAAAGGGTTTATTTATCACAAATATTTTTGACATACCTAATCTACTGTTGCACTACCATAAAACTCACCCATAGTAGTACTTCTTCTGATACCTGTTTTAGTACAGTACATAGATCTTCCGTACTTATCTTTACCCATCATGATCCAGTTATACTTTTCTTTATCATCTATATCAGGTATGTCTTCCCATCTTGTAAGAGGGATTGCTTTTATTTCATCCGTATAAGGATGCATTTCATGATCTTTAAAATTGTGTACACTCATAACTTTTAGTTTAATCTTTCCAAATCCATTTACAGTCTTGACATTGTTTATATCCTGATTGAAACAATTTTGCATTCTCATGTTTACAATCCGGTTCTTCTTCTGGTGAGTCATCACCAAAAGCAATATCATTATTTTTAAGTGCTTGTCCTAATGTTAGTATTTTTTCAAAAGATGATTCTGAAATCCATTCAGTTATGTAACTAATGTGTTTAATCATCTTTCTAAAGTTTTGTTCCTCTTGATTATAAATTTTAACAAAGGGTCCTTCTAACATTTTTTCAAACTCTTTCTCAAGTTTATTTAAATGAAATTTAAGATCATGTCTATATACAGTTGTTCCTTTAACTTCATCCATAACTTCTAACTGAAGTTGGGTATGTATCAAGGCTAATAATAATTTTTTATAGTCTTCATTTGGTACTTTCATACTAATTAACTTTTATTGTATAATAAACTGGTAATGAAGTGTAATTTCTAAACATATGTTTTTTTGTTCTTTTAGAATTTAATTTATCAATTGTTCTTACACTTATTACTAAACATCCTGTAGGAAGATTATCAAATACTTTTTGAGCTACGCTGTTTTCTATGACAGCATTGTCAATGTAAACAATGGTAGCATTTGATAAGTCTATCTTTGTAAAGTCCTCTAAAATAAACTCTACATTTTTTATGTCAGGGTTATCTTTCAGATTATCTTCAGCTAACTTAAATCTCTTAGGTTCAAACTCAACTCCGTATGCTTTCTCTACATTAGTAGCAAGAGCAATGTGAAATACTAAATGTCCTGGACCACATCCTAAATCATAAAATATAGCATTAGGATTATCAAAGTATTCTTTAAACTCTGAGATTAAGTTTTCTACACCTTCATATTTAAATTGACCATATGTACTTCCTCTTAATACAGAATAACATTCTTCTGATATTTTATTACTAGGAAAATAAAAACTTTGTATTTTATCTTTTAAATTCATCTTTATACCACTTTAAAATTAACTTTTTTTATAAAATGATTATATACTTCTGGTATATGTTTCTTATAATAAGGTTGCTCTGATTTGCACCACTCTCTTACATCTTCAAAAGTATGAAATGTCTGATAAGGAAAAGTTATTTCTAACTCATCTATAAAATCTTGAACAGTCCACCCCTCCCATATGTGTCTATTGTTACTCATCTTTGTTTTGTTTTAAATCTTCTTCTGTAATCCCATTGATAGCATAATATACTTCATTAATTTGTTGTTGAAGATATACTCTTTGACAATCTGTTGATTTATCTCCTTTTTGAGGCATTGTTTGAATATGATCCTCTAATTTTTCTAATATACCTTCTGCCTTCTTTTTAAATTTTTCTACTTTACTCATCTTTGCTTTAAATTAATCTTTCATCATCATAATAATCAGTATAATCTAGCATAAATGGTACTAGTTCTTCATTTAAAAGATTAAAGTAGTCATCTTCATTTTCATCTTTATATGCTGTAGACATCTCTAATAAAAAGTTTAACTTTTTTATAAACTTTTCTTTTTCTGTTAATTCTTCACTCATCTTTGTTTTGTTTTAATAGTTTCCATTTAAAATTAGCTGTCTGTCCTATGGCATCACCTATATCATTTGAGTGCAATATTACTGTTGTATTTTTTTTGTCATTCAATACAGATTTAAACCACTCAAGTTCTTCTTCATCATCATGACTATACCACATCTCTTCATCAAATTCTATCTCACATTCTATCTTTATCTTAGTCATAACTTAAAATATGTAACGTATTGTGTTCCAGGGTATTACCCTGTTATGCAATGCTCTCCATTCATTAATCCATTGAGATTTAAATGTAACAGCATACCTTATATTTTCTCCTCCATACTGAGATACTTTACTCTCTTGTAAGTGAGGTTTCCATAACAGATCTTCACCAGGTAAATTATTATCTAAGTTATACTGGTGCTTACCTTCATTGTGAGTAAGAAAGATTACTTCAGCTTTTACAGGATTACCTAAATCCCAATGATCTCTTATAGCTACATTCAGAACTTGGTAGAACAATTCTTCATAATCTTGTAACCACTTATCATAGTAAATTACAGGACTGAAGTTAAGATGAACATCATAACCTGCTTTCTGAAATAATCTTACAGCATCTAATCTCTCTTCTATAGTGCTAGTATTAGGTTCTAATATCTGTCTGATATTCTCAGGCATCAAGCTGAATCTAATTCTAATTTTACCTTCAGGATTAAAATCCAACAGGTTCTTATTTACATACTTAGTAGCAAAGCTTCCCATTGCTAACTCATGATCTCTAAAGAATGTAAATATTCTTTTCCAATCATGGTGCTTAGCATGTAGTGCAAAGTCTTCATTACAACTTATGTCATATGTAATATACTTCTCATGTGTTTGATTAGGTTTCTCTACAGAAGTATCAAAATAAACATGAGAGTTTATCTCTGTAAGAATGTCTGTTACACTCTTATCATCTGCAATATCTAAACCTTTCGGCTTATGTCTTTTCATGTAGCAATAGCTACAATTGTATAAACAGCCGTGACCAAAGCTAGGAGAAATAAAATCTGTACTTCTCCCGCTTGGTCTTATCAGCATACTTTTTCTAGTAACAGTTTTTACCATAATTAATTAACAATAAATAATCTTTTACTTGCTCTTGTGTAAGCAGTATAACGTATCCTGTTTCTCTCTACGACTTTGTTGTTCATATCTATATCATTATCTAATACCATAACATTTCCATAGGTAGATCCTTGAGATTTATGTGCAGTGATAGCATAGTTATAAGCTATATCAGCATCCCATTTAAGTATGTTATAATACAGAACCCACTTCTTTTTATTCTTACTACGTAAAGCTTCTGATTTAATTTTATCTAAAAGCTTATTGTAATCTTCCAAAGAGTCTTCATGGATAACAGTCAATATACTTGTTCTATAACTTTCACTTTCTAAAGAATAGTATTTAACTTTTAAAGAATATACTTTAAGCCTGATACTGCATAACAACACATCATTCTTATACTCATCAAAGTCTTCATTATGAACCTGAACATCTTCTACTTCAAACTCTGTTGAGGTAGTAAATATAACATCATAAGATGTAGTTACACCGTATTTAAATGATTCATATTCAGATCTGTCAAACAAAGCTTTGCTAGCAATAATCTTATCACCTACAATAAATCTATCAAGATGTGTATTACCGCTTTTACCAAATCTCATACGCCTTACAATTTCATTTACTTGTTTAACTGTAGAGTTAGTCCAAGCAATTACTTTCATATGATCAGGATCGGTATCAAACTCAGAACTTGTAAAATGATGTCTTAGTACTTTTGCTATAGAATCTTTATTTGTATTATTATCTAACACAATAACTCCAGGTCCTTTCTTATCACCAAGTAATTTAGTTTTAAGACCGGGGTTAGGAGTTTTTAATCCTAAGTTTTCTCTAACATTAATACTTATATCTACAATAGGGTTATCACCTTTCTGCCTCATTATCTGATCTAAGATCAAATGTTTAAAGCTGTATATGCAATCATTTCTAAACGGCATACAATCTGTTTTCTTAACAGGCGGTATTTGAGCAGGATCTCCTAGAAAGATAAACTTAATCTTGTCTTTGAAATCCATTAAGTCTTTCAATAACTTATCATCAAGCATTGATACTTCATCTACTATAACATATTTGAATCCTGTTAACGTAGGGGATTCTCCTGTAAGAAATAATTGATCACCATTTTCTGTGATAATTTCTTTTAACCCTAGTAGTTTATGTATTGTAGAATAAACAAGTTTTTGTTTTGAATCAACTTGAGTTTCATCATAGAAAACACCTTGATTATTCTTACTGTTTTTATACAGTACACTTACTGCTTTATTAGTAGGGGCTGTAATAGCAATTTTTCTTTTAGGATACGCAGTCATTATATATTCAATAACTCTTGTGATAACAAAAGTTTTACCTGTACCAGCATAACCTTTAAGTATTAATCCATCAACATCTTCAGAGTCAACATCTTTTACGTAGTTTACAATCTCAATAAAAGCCTTAAGCTGTCCTTCATTAAGATCTTTATACAAAGCCTCCTCTATTTTAAGATTTAAGATTTCTTCAGCAAGTAATTTACTTTCTGTATCATTACTAGAAATCATAGATTCTAAATTACTTTTCTGATCACCGGATAGCTTTTGCAATTGGCTTAATTTCTCATTAAGCTTTAGCATTTTATCTTCATTCTTTTCCATTACCAGATAATTTTATCTCCGTATAGTTTCTCAACTACTACGTTTATTTGATTAAATAAATTAGCACTATCCCATTTACCACCTTTATAGGCAGCAGCTGCAGGATGTACAGCAAAAAACTTATAATTATTCTTTGATATTAATTTAGCATGCTCTTGTGATTTCTTACCCAAGAATACATAAACAATACCAGTGTTAGAATTATTCAGTGTATCAAATAAGTAATTGATAAACGGTTTCCATAAATCAATATGAGAACCTATCTTACCTATCTGACAAGTCATTGCAGTATTTAACATTAAGATACCCTGATTACTCCATCTCTTAAGATCTGGATCATAATCTTCTCTTTTAATTACATCATCTGCTTGAGGTTTAGAAGGATCATATACTGTTCTTTCTATCTCATCAAATATATAACGCAAAGAAGGTTGTTCTTTTTCTGTTTTACTACAACTAAATGATATACCATCAGCTACATTTGCTTGAGGGTATGGGTCTTGTCCTACAAAAACAACACGTAGGTCATTATAAGGACATTCTTCAAAGGCTCTAAAAATATCTTTAATAACAGGTGTGAATTTATTACCATCTACAGATTCATTCCATAAGTATGTAAGTATTGTTTCAAACTCATGGCTAAGAATAAACATTTTTAGTTTATCTCCCCATCCTGATGGCTTAAGCCTTTCATATAATTTTTGTTGTATGTCTGATATTCTCATAAATTTATTATATTTGAATTATGGAACAAAAAAAATTTAATGTAGCGTATATACCAAAAGACAAAGTAGTATCTATTGAACTTAGCGGTGCCTTTTATGAACGCTTGTCAAACTTTGTCTTGCGTCATCTTACTACGTTTTCTGAACAAGAAGCTGATAAAGCAATGACTATGATTAAAGATCGTACATCTCACTTAGATGTTAAAGCATATGATCTAGACACTCTTTTTACTTTACTACATGGTATTGAAGAAAAGTTTAATCAAAAAGGTTACATCACCCAAGAAGAAATTACAGTTACTCCTGAAGATCAAATGGATGATGAAGAAGATGATGAAGAAGATTCTAAAACTGAAGATTAACTAGTGCTCCTGCTTCATTTAAAGCTTCAAACACTAAACTGATTTCATCATTAGAACAATCAGCAAAGGATTTTACGTAGCCGTCACTAGTATTTAAATCACCATATGCTAGTCCAGCTTTACGTTTAATCTCTAACTTCATTTCTTCAAAGGTATAACCCATTTCAGTAGCTAGCTTTCTTATACATACATGTATTTTAGCTAGCTGCTTTTTACTTTGTGAAGCATCATCTGCTTCCAAGAAAAACTTAACAACTTGTCCTTCTGCTAAGTTATTTACAAACTCTTTAAATAATAATTTTTCTGCCTCACTAGTAGGCGTTAAATTATTACCCACTTTTACAAATGAGATGTTTAATATGTTATCTTGCATAATCTAATTATTACTGTATGTAATAGGAAGAAGTGTTGCGTTAGGTATTATCTTTACAGAATATCCTAACTCATGTAGGGAGTTATCAGACTCTGATTGTACCGATTCATATACTGCTTCAATGAAATCATCAACATCAGCAAAGTGTTCATAAAAATTAGGATATAAGTCTTGTATATTCTTATCATCCACTTTAATTTCTATAACTGCTGTTATTGTTTTCATATTATAATATACGAAAATAAACTAACTTCTTGTTACATCATTATCAAAATCCCCATTATTATACTTCTTCATAAGCTCTTGCATGTGATGATCAGAATACAATCTCTGAATTCTTTCTGCAATAACAAGTTTATTACAAGGATCACAACATCTACCCTCTTTTAAAGGTCTAGCATTATTACCATAACCGTAATAAATCTTATCACAAATTACACACTTGTTTACTTCTGCTGACATAATTTAATTTTTAAAATGCTAGTCCCGCATCCACACATGAAAACAGCAACTTTAATGTGGATGCATAGACTAGCTCTATGAGAATAACATAGATTTATTTTTCAGATTCTTCTTTAAGTCTTACAAGCATACCGTAGTTATAACTATAGTTAGAATCATTATTGAAGTTCTCTTTAGTATAACCAAATTGTTCTTCAAAATTATCTATTACTTTTTGTTTAACTGCAATAGCTGTTTCAATATCCTTGTAAGTAGTTCTTTCAATATGTTTAGCTACTGATTCTGCAGACCAGTAACCTTCCTGATAATTAATATCTTTCTCAATACTCATCTTATAAATTTTAATAAGGTGCTAAACCGACAAATCTATACACACCAGGTTTTTGATTAGTAGATTTTTTGTAGCTAACACTAGCACACAATAAATCTCCTTTAACTAATTTCTTTTCTAATTTAACTTCTAAATAAAGATTAGGATCTTTCTCTACAAGTTTTCTTGCCTTATCAATACATGCTTGTAAAGTTCCTGCCTCAGCATAAACTTTATCATTCCATTTTTCTTTAGCTACATATACTGTCTTCCAGACTCTAGTTCCTTTATTAGGATTTCTAGTCACTTTACTTTTTGTTTTATTACTATTCTGTACAGGTTTCTTAACACACCACCCAAATACTTCTCCTTTATCAGCTTTGTTAGCGGCATATTCAACTGCTTTTATATCAGTTTTGCCACTAGCCATATGAGAAATATCACCACGCAGTATGCAATTATTGATACCTCCAGAGTAGTAATCTGATCCGGTTTCTTCTTTTGCTTCATCACTTAAAATATTAAATGCTTCTTTCATTGAGTAACCTCTACCTGTTACATCTACTGATATAGCTCCCATAATTAATCATTTAAATTTTTAATGTATCCTTCAGGGTTCCATTCAGCATCTGTAGAATGTGAAGTTATCAAATGTTTTTTCTCAGCAGCTTGAACTCTGAGTTCAGTATGAAATTCTTCTTCTGTAGATTTAGCTACAGAATATTTCTTATCACTTACAGGACGCATTTTTTCATCTACTAGATACTTAGCAATTACTAAATCATCTTCTTCTAATCCTTCTTCCTTAAGCAATTCTTTATTCTTAAAATCAATTTGATTATTAATAGTTTCAAATGCTAGCAAAAGACCATTCTCTTTTAACTGTAATACTGTTATAGGCATAATATAAAATTTAAAAGCGCAGGATTTCTCCTACGCTATTTCCAACTAATTTTGTTTTGATCAAAATCTTTAAGAGCACTAGTAACCCAATCAATATCTACAGTATCAACATAACATAGTATATGTATTGTAGATTTATCATCAGGATTAAGTCTAAGTAATCTACCAATCTTCTGAGCAGCTTTACGGTTATTAGCATAAGCATGCATTATAATACCTACTTTTAAATTAGGTATAGTAACACCCTCACTTAACTGTTCTACTGCACTCAGCTCAAGTACATCACCGTTCTTAAACATTTTAAGATTATTATCAGACTCAGAGTTACTAGAGTGATAACTGTACTCACAAATTTCATCTGCTTGTTTTTTAGTATTAGCAAAGACAATAGTTTTATCTGTAGTGTTACCTAACAGCTTCATCACATAGTCTTGTTTACTTTTAAAACTTTGCAGTGCTTTCATCCTTTGTATTCTACATATTTGTAAAGACTTAGGATCATTAGCATGTTCTAATTTATTAGTCCAGTAGTTATACTCTTTAACTTCTGATGTCTTATACTTACCATACTTACCTTCTCTTTCTAACGTAGGAATATGATTAAGTTTTAATCTGTGTATGATTACTTCATAATCATTAAGTATCTTATCACCAACTGCATTATCAGTTTTGTATTCAAATACTTTAGGACAGAAATAATTACACATCTTACCTTTTTCTGTTGATACTTTATTAGGGTATGTTCCCGTAAGTCCTACTATACAACCTCCATTTTTCTCATAAGCCTTTAACCAGGGTGCATGAGTTTCTTTTAATGAATGACACTCATCCAAATAAACAACATCATAATCTAAATCATGTTTAGGTAAAGACCTGTATGTTGTAAATGTAATATGAGGTATCAAGTGAGTCATGTTGAATTTACCCATATCATCTATCCATGATGTGAATATACTTTTCTTAGGTGCAACAACAAGATACTTTCTTATGTCTGTATAGATAGAAGACATGTGTTGTAGACCTATTAAAGTTTTACCTACACCCATTGATACTTCTATACCGGATTTACGTGAACGTCCAATAGCTTTCAACGCAGCTATTTGAATTTCACTTCTGGTATCCATCATTTTAAATTTTAAATATTTTGAAATAAATATTATCAGGAAGTTTTGTAGGTAAATACTTTAACAAATCTTCACCGAAAAATACTTTTAATTGTTTAGACTTACGCCCAACTTTTATGTCGTACTTATAAGAATAAACTAATTGCTTATTAGACATAAAAGTTTTATCAAAAACTAATTTAGATACATTATCAGGAAATGGATAATCAGCATATGCAATTGCTACATCTGGCCAATCATCTACGTAATTTTCTATAACAAAACCTGCAGCAGATGTTAAAGCATTCCCGTCTTCTAACATCCACTGTTCATCATAGTTCTTATGTGCCTTTACAACCTTAACCGATTTCATAAGACGGTAAAACTTTGACAATACTTGTACCTGTTTGTTCATCTCCAGGATCACTCACAATAACTGTAATTTTTTTAAACATAAATAAGTATTATTTAATTAAAATCGTAATTAGTAAATTTAATAAATTTAAAGCTATTGCCAAAATAGCTATGCTTAATGCTATGGTTGATCTTTTACTGTATTTTTTATAGTTATTCATCATATTTTGGATTATAAGGACAGATTTCATCTTCATCAAAGTCTGTTATGTTTTCTGATACATACTTTAACCTTTCTTCTTCTAACCTTTCTTTAATAACTTTATAAACAGCTTCATCAAACTCGTCATCCATATTAGGATCAATATGTTCTTTTACAACTACTCTAACTTGAAGCGTAACATCCACTAAATAAGCTTTCTTTTTACTCATCTTTAATATTTTTATTTCTACTTAATATAATATAATATAATATTAGATTCTTGTAACAGAAAAGCCTAATTCTTTAGCCTCTTTAGGATGTGTTTCTATCCAATTATGACAAGGTCTACAAACACTAAGAAAATATTTTTCATCTGTAAGTAAGTTTGCTATCCTACCTTTCATGTGGTGGACATCAGTAGAATGAACTTTGCATACACCAGATATCTTAGCTTGACATAAAGGATGAGAAACAAGAAACTTATTTCTAAGTTTCATGTATTCTCTTTCCTGTGCAGATCTTTTAGAAGAACGATGAGCAATAGGTTTTTGTTTTTTGACCGTAGGTTTTTTATCAGACATACTGATAATCTGCCAACAGCTTTTACAATATCTACTGCCCTTATCATTCTTCCATATGTAACTTAAATTGTTACACCTGTTACAAATTTTCTGTTTGCTTTTCATTTAGCAACAAACTCTTCATGCGGTAATATTTTCTTGTCCACAAGTCTTTCTATTACCATAGCTTTTGTAATACCTAATTCTTTCCAAGAGGTTTCACATCTAAATCTATTGTGAGGCTCACTGAATTCTTCTACAATACCTTTAGCAAAAGGGCTGTTATGAAAGATACTAAATATTGCATTAGTAAACTCAATAAGCTTTTCCTGTTTGAGAATGTTTATCTCTGATAATGCTTTTGCATTTACTTTCTTTATTCTCTGTATCTGATCTGGACGCATTTTCTTTACCTCCTTAAGATCATATGCATGCAAACCTTTCAATGCTTTTCTAAACAGAAAGTTTTGCCTTTCACTGTATACGTCTTTCTCATAAGACATAACAGTTTGTTCTTCATTATTGAAATACCTTTTACCTTTGAAGGTATTACCAAATGTTTGAAAATCTGAGAATACACCCTTGTATTCTAAATCTTGATGCTGTTTTAAATCTACTCTACTCATAGTACAAAAATTTTTAAATGTGAATATTAAAATGCCTACCCAGTGTGAATGAGTAGGCACTCTTGAATTATAATGAGAAATCTTCTCCTACGTTATGATCCTCTATATGCTGTTTTATTTCCTGATAAGCAGCTTGTATTTCAGCTTCATTATCATGTTTTAATAAAACATCTTTTGCATCAGGATGCATGCTGTAGAATGTCTTTCTATAAATAGTCTGTCCTTCTAATGTACAAACTATACCAGAAGCACCTGCTACTTTGATATCATAGTCAGGTGATTTAGGATTAAAAGGTATTAAAGATTCTTTAGCAATAATCTGCCCAGACACTTCTTGATTAGCTTTCCAACCAAACCCTTTTAAGTCTTGTACCTTACCAGGAATTAATGCTGTACGTTTTTTACGTCTAGCAAAACCTCCCTCATCAACTTCCATAACATACTGTTCAATCTGAATATGTCCATACTCAGGATTCTTCTTACTTTGAATGATTACTTGTCCTTCATCATTACAACAAACTTTAACTTTACTGTCCATAACTTTAAATTTTAAATTAAACATATAAAAAAAGGCTACTGTAAAACAGTAACCCATAACCACATAGAGAATGACCTTTTACAGTACAATCCTCAATATTATTTTAACAAAGATTCTTTTATTTGAAAGAAGAGTGAATATTTCCGGTTGATTAATCTAGATTATCATAGTCAATAGGACCAGTAGCATCATAATCATCATCATATTCAGGCTTATAATCCAAACTATTATCTACCTCTTCCTCTTCTACTTTAGATTTTTTAATACGACTACTACCAGAAGCATATGATTTATAATTAGCTTCATCCTGACAGTAACCACTGCTAGCAATTTCATTCAGTTCCTGGTCACTTAGTGAAAGGTATTCCTCCACCGACATATAAATTACTTTTCCATTAGGTAACTGATACTGCATAACATATTATATATTTTTCACTACAAATATATAATATTTATCTTATTAATTTTGAATTCATCAAAATATTTTATAAGCTTTCATAAAATCCTTGCACACAACTTTCATTTACACTAGTTTTCAGTACAACTCTTTTGCCTTGATCATCTAATGCTGTAAAAGTAACACCATACTGTTTGAATGCATATTTATTTGTACTAGTGATCTTACAAATAACATAACCTTTAGAGGCATATTCTGATTCTTCAGTTTTCTCTCTATCAAATTTCCAACTATCCAAATCATATGCTCTAACTAGAATTTCATTATTAATTTTATATTCTAGTTTAGGTATAATACCAAGTGATCTTTTAAATAATGTAGACAATGCATGCTCATTATCCTCCAAGGCACCTAGTAACACTTCAACAATATCATCTTGATACTCTTCTTTAAATAACGACTTCAACCTCTGAGCCATTTCATTATTTGATATCTCTATTTTCATAACATTTGTTTTCTCTTATTAATAGTTAATTGATTTTCCTTATACGAAGTACATAAAAAAAATAGGGTTAAATTATAACCCTATTTAAAACAAAGAAAATAAAGTAGTATTACTTTATACCTTTTCCTACTAATTCAATATGTATAGCAAAACACAATACACTGATGTACATATCAATGTCACGTTTTACTGTAGATGTAAAACCAAACAACACACCAAGATGAAAGCCAAAACTTACAACAGTGTTCTTTCTTCTATATAATATCCACTCCTTAGTCATTACTTAATAGTTTTTTTCTTATAAGAAGCTTTCATCTTTTTCAATAACTCTTTCTCCTTATCTGTTTTAATAAATGTTTTCTTATCAACGTTAACCTTGTTATCATTGATCTCCTGTGCTAATTTTTCTGTACTGTTTGACATTTTTATTTTGTTTTAATTAATGTTCTATGTATTAAGTAGCATTATATTCCTCTAAGTATTACAACGCTAATTGATTTTCTATGTGTAAAGTAATATGGAAGAGCATGTACAACTCTTCCGTATCACCATTGATTTTTAATAACAAGAAACTATATATCTTATATGCATGTTATTAGAACTCTTGCAAGGTTGCAATCCTTGAAGTGCATGTTGACATATACGGTCTAACCCGATTTACCTGCATTGGACAAGAGTAAGTTTAGTTATCACTAACTTCTTCTGTACACTGTTGACAAATATGAAATTCATCACATGTGCAAGTTAATGAAGGATCTATACTATACAAATCCATCATATCTTGTGCGTCTTCAAAAAACATAAGCTTAAATTTTAGTACATCAGGCAGTATATCACTTTCTCCTACGCTATAAAGAGAGAGTAATAATACTGCTGATATAATTGCAACTTGTAAATCAAAAAATTATATACACTATGAAAATACACTAGGTAGTTGCTTAACCTAGCAATTTCTTTATTATGAATAGTATACCAAAGGCAACTATAAATTTCAATATTAGAATGATCTTAGATATAATGATCATTATAATTGATTCAGTAAGCTTTTCAGACTTGATCAAACCGGTAGTGTTATTTATGTCCTCCTGGCAGTATCTCTTGTACTCAAGCAAAGCAATTCTCAACGCACTCAAAGTAATATATATAGTAAAGAAACTATATAAGGAATGTATGTAAGGAATAAGCTTAATAATACCCATAGTAACAGGTATGAGTAATAAGAGGTCTATAATGTACTCAAAGACCCATACTATGATTTTATGTAGTGTTTTATCTATCTTCATGGTACTTGAATTTCTAT
>Ga0208898_1000798_pt1 | contig 22903 bp, 42 predicted proteins | sample VirMetDEL_Mar_4_FD_184513 | JGI IMG/M metagenome (GOLD analysis project Ga0208898, IMG submission 184513) | Aqueous microbial communities from the Delaware River and Bay under freshwater to marine salinity gradient to study organic matter... | ecosystem: Environmental > Aquatic > Marine >...
TCGGTGGCTAGGGTGCCATTAAAGGTCACCGTCTCGTTGTAGGTCCCAGCGTCAGCCTCGAAGACGACCGCCTTATCCTGACCGACAAGGTCACGGCTGCCGACGATGTTCGGCACATCGGCCTCGGCCAGCGTGAACGAAGCGTAGTCCTTACCGGACCCAATCGTCTTCGTGATGACCGTGACCATCAGCCGCCAGCCTTGTCTCCGGTCAACGCCTGAATCTCAGCCCAGGTCTTCGTGATCGCAGCAGCGCCCGGATCGTCGTGGTCCACCCAGGTCAGGTGCGCCGCGTCCGCCAGCGTCACCGTGTAGCGCCGCTTCCCAAGCTGCACACGGCCCATGTCCGGGTCGTCCGGGTCAATCAGGTCGCCCTCCCACGGCGCCATCAGCGCCAGCACATCGGGGTCATCGTGCTCCTTGTCGGAGCAGTACACGAACCGGAACCCGCTGCCGGTGCCAGTCACCGCGCCTCCGGGGTTCACATGGCCGTCGAGAACCTGCACGACATCGTTGTCGCCGTAGGTAAGACCCCCGCTCGGGGACGCCGTGATGATGAGTGCGTGTGCCATTTGCAGCAGGTGGGGTGTGGCGCGGGAGCCGAAGCCCCCGCGCCGTTTCAGTAGCTATCAGGCAGGCTTGACGCCGAACCCGTGCAGCCCGTCGAACAGGACGCGCTTGATGTCGCCGTCGCCGCCGGCCTCGAGCGCAATGCCGATCACTTTCTGGGTGGCGGCAGGCTTGCGCAGAGCGCTGGTGCTGTCCGCCGACAGAATATCGCCAACAGCGGTACCAGCCGTAGCAAGCTCGGCGTCCATGATCCCAGAGATCATGAACATGCCCTTGGCCCCACTAGCGACATCCTCCATTGCGAGAACGAAAACGCCACCGCCAATGGGGTCGTCAATGCCGTCGCTGTTGCTGCCAGCGATAGCGGCGGTCGTGTCGAAGAACACCGCACCAGCATCACCCTCGGTAGTCGAGCCGGGGGTGCGGCTGACCGCGTAAACGCGACCTTTGGTAATGGCGGCGTGGGCAAGCAGACGCACGGTTTGCGTGCGGATGTCAATGCCGATGCCACCGGGAGATCCGATTCCAGAGAAACTAGCCATTGTTCAATCCTCCTTGAGATCAGGCGGTGGTGAAGCTGGGGGTGTCAGAAGTCACCGGGGACACGATGCCGTGACGCTGACGCGAGCGGCAAACGAAGTTGTACCAGGAGTCAATCGGCACGATGGTCGTGAACGGCTGGTTCGGGTGACGCATCGCCGGGTGCTGGTACATGTAACGGGTCGTGTGGAAGATGAACTTCATGTAGTTCCCGTTGAGGAAGTAGTAGCGCGGGCCGGTCGGGTCGCCGCCGGTTGTGCTCACTTCCGTTCCGTCCGTGGTGCCGTAACCCGCGTAGGTGTCGAGCTTCGGCGCGTAGACGAGGTCAATGCCAGCGTACTTGGGCTGCATGTACGCGGGGTCCTGACGCGAGCCAGTCACAAAGGTGTCCTGAGACGCGCGCAGCAGGTGCTGATAGGCGTTCTGGCCCTTCTTGGAGCAAGCGATGAACATGGCGTTGAGGCCCGGATCATCGAAGTACTCCTGATGGGACGGGGGCGGCACGAACTGCACATCGAGGAAGATCTTGTCGAAAGCCGCGATGATGTTGCCCGAGTTGTCGGGATCCAGCGCGTTAGCACCGACGAAGGTTTCCTGCTGCGGAACCCACTTAGAGTAGGTGGCCGGGGCAAGCCCTTGGACATCCGAGAAGCCGCTATACAGACCGTTGGCTTCTTCGTTGACGAAGGCCGGGATGCTGTAGGGCTTGGTGCCGTTAGTGGCCTCCATGTCCGCGTTGGACGGAACGGCAAACAGGGCGTCCTCCATGCCGTTCAGGATCGAGGTCCACAGGCGCTGCTCCTTGATGCGCTTCAGCCGCTTGTAGGCGGTGTGACGCGCAGCGCGGGACAGGCCGGTGCCGACATTGAGTTCAACTTCGGCGTCGGTGTAGGCCATGTGGTCCACACAGAAGCGCCAGTTGATCTCCCAGTTCTCGACGACCTGGGGGTTCTCCCAGTTGAAGGTCTGGTTCGGCTCGTAGTACTGGAAGGTGCTCTCCTCGTCAAACAGGATGGTGTCCTTGATGGACGACCCGCCCTGGATGGTTTCGGAGGGGCCCTTGCCCCGAAGGAAGCGGCGCAGCAAGTAGTTGTTCTTGCAGGCCTCGTTCACCACATCTTCGGCGCTCGTCAGGAACGACGGCCCGGTGGTGTCAATGAAGTCAGTAAAGGTGCTCAGTGCAGAAGCCATCTCTTTCTCCTAGTGAGATGCCCTAGCGGCCCGTCAGCCGGCGAGCTCGTTCCACCCGGTCCGGTGCGTCACTCTCAAGCAGAGCGAGGACTTGGTCCTCAAGCTGCTCCGCGCTGAGAGCGGGCGCCTCCGGGCTGGCGCCCGTCGCTTTGGCTGGCGTGCCATTAGTTCGAAGGTTACGAATCTGGGTTTTTGCAGACTCGGCCTCTTGCTTGAGCTGGTCACGGAACTCGAACGCAATCGCATCCTCCATCAGACCGCCGAGATCCCTGTGGCTCTCGGTGTCGTAGAGCTTGTTCATGCGCGTGAGCACGCGGTTCCAGTCGTCGCTCGAGGTGTCTGCGACCTGCGGATACCGATCCGCAAGCCGAACGCGCGCTGACTCGATCTGCTGGTTCGCAATGAAGTTCTGCATCGCCATGACTTGGTCTTGCAGGGGCTTCAGCAGCGAACTGTAGGACTCTGCCAGCAGTTCGGCGCCTTTCTCGTCCAAGCCGACATAATCCGCGAACTGCTTTGCTGCCGCTTGCAGGTTGGCCTCTGCGGGTTGGCGTTCGGTGGCCTCTGCTGTGGTGGGCTCCTCACGCTCCGTTTGGCTCTGCTCAGGCTGCTCGGCGTCCTTGGACTGCTTGGACTCGTTAAGCATCCGATCCACATCGGACTGCACCTTCTTGCGATGGGCAGCCAGACGGGAAATGGCCTCGTCGCTCAGAGCGGCGAGATCCTCTTTGGAGAACCCGTCGCGTCGCAGGACGCTCCAAGCCTCCTCCAGCTCATCCGTGTCGATGGTGCTGGGTTTCTCCGGCTCCTCCTCGTCGGCAGCTTCCTCGGCAGGTGCCTCGGGTTCGGCTGCTTCCTCTGCAGGCTCCGGTGTAGTGTCTTCGTCGTCCCCGTCGATCTGCATGAGGTACGCATCCTCACGCTCGTCGGCGGTGGGCTCGGCCACAACCTCAGGTTGCGGCGCTACGGCGGTGTCGATAGTGTCCGGGTTGGTGTCGGTCATCAGAGTTGGTCGTACTCGATGGTGATGCCCTCTTTGTCGCGGGCGCGAGCCATGGAGTTCTCGATCTCCCGGCGGCTCGTAAAGACCGGGCGACCTTTGCTGTCGAACTGCCCCTTGTGATGCTTCCAGTTGCGGGGCAGTTGGTTGCTGGCGAAGTTGGGCGTCTTCTTGACGATGATTCCGAAACGCTTGCTCATCGGTTGCTCTTGCGGCGGTTTACCTTGCGTGACACGACCCGCAGGTTGCGCGGCCCGTTGGATCCACCCTTCGAAAGGGGGCGTTTGTGGTCGATCTCCTTCCCATCGCCTTTGGTCACCTTGCCGGCCCGGACGGCTGCGCGGCGAGCCTTGTTGCGTTGAGCTCGCTGCTTCTTCGCCTTGCGGCTACTGTGGTACTTGCGGTACTCAGCGTTTGCCACGGGTCCTCCGCTTCTGGCCCGGGTTGATCCGGGCTGCCCGAGTAGCCTTGGCGGCTTTTTTGGTGTTCCTAGCGACCTGTTTCCCTGCCTTGGTTGCCTTGCGCTTTGCCCTAGTGGTAGCAGCGTACTCCGACGAGGAGAGGCTTGCAATTGCCTTGGCGGGCATGTAACGCTCCCCGGTTGCCTTCGGACCCTGGGTCGAGGGCTTGCCGGATTTCGTCCGCCACTTCTCACTCGTCCAGTTCTTTAGGGACTTTTGCGACTTCTTCAGGGGCATCAGTCTCTGTAGCCTCCGCCCGCTTGTTTGTAGGCCGTGGCAAGCATCTGGGCTTTTCGGGCAGACCATTGCCCGGGACGCCCACCCTTGCCATCAGCCTTGATGCGCTCGAACAGGCGCTTCCGCATGGTGGGGCGGGTGTAGTTCCCTGCCTCGTTGACCCGGCTCTTCTTAGCCACTGCGCCTCCTGAGAGTGTTGGCCTTGCCTTTGGTCCCAGCCTTCCGGGCGTACTTCTTCTCCGTGATGGCCGCGTCTCTGGCGCTCTGCTTACGAGAGTGGGCCTGCGCTGCTTCCCTGCTGCCGAACTCCTTGTATGCACCGCTGCGCTTGGCCGCGACACGCATGCCAGCCTCGGTCTTGTAGGTGCGGCCAGTCAGCCTCGAGATGGTCGGCGCGTAGTAGTACTTGCCGGGTTTGCCAGGGACAGCCTTGACGGTGCCAGCGCGAGTGACGCTGTAGCCCTCTTTGTCCTCGAAGACGCGGCGACCCCGCACCTTCATCGGCTTACCCTGCCGGTTCTTCACCGGCCTGAGACGGTCATCGTTCGATTTGGCCATGGAGCGCGTGGTTGCAGTAGGGACAGTCGGGGTCGAAGGTGTTCGCGGCTAGCGCGTCTACCCGGTAACCAGCCAGCGCGATCTGCTTGTCCACGCGCTGGACGGTCGTGAAGATCCATGTGACAAGGCCGAGTACCAGCCCAGTCATGATGGTGTTCAGGTCAATCTTGACGGACATGGTTACCACTTGACTTTGTTGGCCCACCACGCGGCGGACATCTTGCCTCTGGCTATGTTCTTAGCGTGACGATCCTTGAACGCCTTGCGCTGCTTGGCGTTTTGGTTCGTCTTCGCACCCTGCTCCCCGAAGCGGATGAGCTTCACCTTGTCGCCCTCCTTCGCCACAACAACATGGCTCTTGGTCGGGTGGCTCGGCGTCCGCTTCGGCTTGTTGTAGCCAGACACGCCCGCGCGGGTGAGTCGGCTGTCTTTCTTCTTGGGAGTCGGCATCACATTGCTGAGTTCATGCCTTGGACGGCCTGGGGTTGGCCGACCGGGGCTTGTTGCACCATCTCGTTGAGCATCTGAGCCATCTGCTGACCAGCCATAGGCACCTTCTTGCTCGGCGGCGCTTCAGGCTTCACGCCCTTCATCCCCGAGTCCTTCTCGAGGCGGGGCTCCATGCTCGTCACAGCGTTCATGACCGTCGCCTGCCGCTGCATCGAGACATCCTCGGCCAAGCGGCGCAGAAGGTTGTCGTCAACAAGCTGCGCCATGTCGGGCATGTTCATGGCGTTGCCAATCTTGTTGAAGTGGTCCTTCCACGGGTAGTCCGGGTAGACCTGCATGAGCTGCAGGCTGTTCAGCAGCATCGAGTGCATCTCAAGCGCACGCTTCTGGGCAAGGCCCTCCGAAGCACGCTCCATGCTGTACGGCTCGATCTCTAGCTCCAGATCCTCGAAGGTGTAGTCACCCGAGGTGTGCCCACCGCCACGGAAGACAACGCTCGCCCCCTTCGGTAGGGCTAGGCCCTCCATGGCCTCGCGCCCAATCGGGAACACGATGTTGTCGTCGTGGTACATGTAGAAGGCGACCTTGCGCAGCATGTCCACCACGCAGTCCGTGAAGGTCTGCTTGATGAACGCGATGCGGGTGTTGGCCGCTTCAGACGCAATGCTGTGCTCGGTCGCCGTGCCCTGGCCGCTAATCGCGCCACGCAGCGCCTCGTCCATGCCTAGCACGCGGTCTGCGCGCTGCCGGCAGGTGGCTATCCAGTTCGCCTGCTGGTCCGTCTGCCCGCCCATGACGAACTCCTGCACCAGCGCCTTGCCGTCCTCGAAAGGAACCACCGCCACATAGTCATGCTCGGTGTTCTTGATGAGCTGCGCCGTGCGCGGGTCGTTCACGCCCACGATGCGCTTGTGCTTCATCATGCTCGAGGACGCCGCCAGCACATGGTCGTTCAGGTCGCGCACCTGCGCCTCGACCGCAGTCAGCGGCGACAGCGGGTAGACATTGTCGGGCACCTTGTAGGCGCCGAACACCACATAGGGGCCAGTGCGCGGCCCGTAGTAGGGGCGCGGCTTGCGCACGAAGGTCGATTTGGCGTCTTCGTCGGCGTAGCCCAGGGCTTGGTTGCAGCCAAGGGTGTAGATGACGCCATTGAACCCTGCGCTTTCACCGGGGCTGTCTTCCAGCTCCGCCTCCGGCACATAAATCTCGTAGCACCAGACCTCGTCCCGATCCGGCGTACCTTCATACCCATAACCGTGTTTCCGGTTGGGGTTGTCCTGTGCGCTGAGTGACTCAATGGCGTCAATGTCCCAGCCCTGCTCGGAGTTGCTCGTCGCAAGGTCCAGCAGGTCTTCTTTGTCCATGCACCACATGTGGCCCATGAACCGCGCGCTCGCCACGCGCTCCGCCTCGGGGTCAACAAAGAATCGGCGCGGCGCGATACGCTCGCATGTCGGCCAAGTCTGCGTCTCCGCCGGCCCGAACGGCGTCTTCGTGGGGTAGGCGTACTTCTTCTTGTGGTCCGGGCGCACAAGACCCACGCCGAATCCCAGCAGCATGTCGCTCGCGAGCTCCACCAGCACCTTCCGTAGGCTGGCATCGCGAGCCCAGCGGTTCATGCCGTGTCGCAGCGCCTCGGCCACATCCTGCTGGGGGCCAGGACGGCGCGACTCGACCTGCACGCGCGGGTTATCGAACACCAGCCGGGGCACCATCAGCGAGATGTACTCGTAGTAGGTGTTCTCCGGGCTGTACTCCGCCGAGAACTCGCCGCCCTTGTCGTAGAACGGCCCGGTGTAGCGCGCCACCTTGTCCTCGTACCCCTCGAGGTGACGGTCGCGGAACTCGATGGCGGCGTTGATCTCCGCCATGAGATTGGTGCTGGTAGTCTTGAGCATTAGTTGAACTGCTGGGCGTGGACTTCAGAGTGACTCAGCACATCGCCAAGGCTGCCCTCTGGGTAATCGGGGATCTGGATCTCCATGCTCATGTCACGGTTCCACATGAACATCGCCGCGTATCGCAGGCAGTCCACGGCGTGATCGGAGCAGGTAGGGTCAGGGCGTTCTTTGCCCGGGGCGCCGTCGCGACTGCGCGCCCAAGTGTAGCTGGAGATCTCCTCTTCCAAGCAGGTGGGCTTCTTCGCGTCTGTGCGCGCCTTGTCGCGTACTAGCGAGCTCCCACGACAGATGTAGATGCGCGGGCCGTGATCGACCTTGCTCAGGCCCCAACGGACCATGTCGATACCCGTTTTAATCGAGTTCTTCGCCCTCCGGGCGATTCGGCTGCCATCACGGCCCCGCGCAGCTCCTAGCCGGTCGTTGAAGACCTTGATGTACTCCGGCTCGCTGGGGTCGCACACCAGCGCAGACAACGGGTAGTCTTCATTCGCGGCCATGACTTGCTCCGCCCACCAGTCGCTGGTCTCGCCGGTCTTGTAGATCTCCTGCACGCGGTACATGCGCTGATCGTTGACCGCCCAGATCTGCAAGCAACCAGGGTGCCGCAAGCCTTTGTCGTAGGACCCGAAGTACCACTTCGGCTCCGGCATGTCCTCGGGGTCGATGATGTGGACCGCAGGGTCCCAATCCTCGAAGATGATGCCGTCTTCGCTGGCCCACTTGCCCTCGTACATGTTGGCGCGCCGCGTGCCGGTCAGCTTCGCGAGGACGCCGAGGACATAGTGCTCGCCGTTTTTGGTCCATGTGCCCTTTGCGTGGTCAAACCACGCAGGGTTATCTTCGTGTCGAGAGAGTAGCCGGATCCGCTTGTCGCGCTTGTGGCGATCCGGCACCTCTCGGAACCCCTGAGGGAAGTGCGTGTTCAGCCAGTGGAACTCGCCTGCGGGGTTGGTGTCGGCCACCCGCATCTGCCACGGCATCTTGAAGTTACGGTTCGCACGCGCCAACCATTCCCAAGAGTCTGATGTGATCTCCCGCGCCTCAAAGACGCAGATCACATCGTACTGTGTCGAGAATGTCTTCGACGGTTTGTCCAGACCCCCGATAACGACATGCGAACCGTTTGGATAGTGGTAGTTCTGGCGTGTGTTGCGGGCGCTGGTGCCGTGGATCGCCGGGTGTCCGGGCCACAGCACCTCGGTCTCCCACTCAACAAGCACCGATTCGGCCATCGACTCGCGCGTTTGGCGCAGCATCAGCACGCGGATGCCGGCGTAACGCTCGCAGAGGTAGTTGATCCACTCCAGCAGAGCCCGGGTTTTGCCCGTACCCGCCGGCCCCTCAAGCAATAGCTCGTTGGGCTGCAAGCTCCACAGCTCGCGCGCCGCCCCGTAGGGGGTGTATTCGTGGACAACCTCGGTCGTTTGGCTCATGTCGATAGCATGGAGCTCACATAGAAGGCTTGCGCCCAGCGGATCGTGCCGTAATCACTCGTTTCGAAGGCGAACTCGGCCATGTAACGATGACCCGCCTCGTACTTCGTGGCGTCGAACGCGAGTTGGTAGATGAAGTTGTAGCCCGTGTCATCCAGACCATCCCAATATCCATCGTTCGTCAGCGAAGCAGAGGGTGTTGCAGTCAGCAGGTTGTTGTCGAGGGCGTCACTCGCCAGATTCGCGCTGTGAACTTGGCGTCCGTTGGCGCCTGTGCCGAGGCTATCGCGCGAGATGTCGTAGACGCGGATCTGCAGCGCGTCAGGATTGGGCGATCCGGTGGTATCAATGACATCCCGAGACAGGATGACATTGTCGGGCCGTAGCACGCGCGCCACGAACCACACATCGTTGCCTTCGGTGACTTTTGCTGTGTTCATAGGTAGGTGTGGCGGTCCTCGCCGTACTAGATCGTGCGGCGCGGACCGCCACTAGCTGTCGAAGCGATGATTTGAGGCGTCGTTGTCCGCGACCGGGCTACCCGCGAGCACGCAACGGTGTCTCCCCCCAGGGATGCACCAGCGACACGCTTACTCCAGGGCGTGCCGCCACTACGCGCGCTACCAACGGACTGCGCTTGCGTGAGCTCAAACCGACAAGAGCTCGTTGCAGGTCGCGAAACGGTGTGCGCCTGCACAATCCGCGCTCTGACAGCGTTCGAAGAGGATGCCGTATGGCGGGTCTGGGGCGCGGTAACCTGTCCTCGAGGCGTATCAGCCTGTTTGACAAGGAATGCTGGCGCCTCGAAGACGGGCTCTGCAGTAACCGGCGTGGACTGCAGCGGTAGAACGGTGATCCCGACAGCCACGCGCCCCACTTGGACGATACGGCTGATCTCGACGGTGATCAGGTTCGTATCAATCGCCACGCTGGCCGCATCGGGCCGCAGCAGCAGGGTGCCTATCGTGACGCTGACTGGCTGCGCCGCTGTAGAGACGGCGACGACGCCTACAGATTTGCTGATCGGGCCGGCGCTGATCGTGACCGGCTGCGGAGACAGCGTGACGGTCGCCGGATCTAGCGAGATGACGCGCTGATACGGGATCGGCGTCTCGATGATCTGGTTGTGCCGGAACTGCAGTCCCTGCTGGCTGATCGTGCTGTTGCCGATCACCATCATCACGACTAGCTTCTCTGCCGCGCCTCCAGTCGCCTGGGGCCTCGGGTCGATGACCTGATCGCTAGTCGTCGTGAAGTTGACGCTGTACGCGCCAATCGTGCCCAGCACAGTAAACGGCGCCGTCTCCGTGTGCGTGTAGATGACCGAGGTGCCCGGTCCACCGAACACCACGCCGGATGGCGTCTGATACCAGCCGACCTTCATCACGATGACGCTGTGAATGAACAGGCCCGCGTTCGCTGCATTCACATACAGACGCGCTGTCCAGTCACCCGCCGGCACGGTGTAGGGGTCCGTGCTCGTTATGTGCTCGATCTCACTGAGATAGACCGCGCTGGTGCTGTACGGGGTGCTTGGGATCAGCAGCCCCTTCAGCGCCGTGTTGGTGCCGGCCCCGTACTGCGTCCGCCCGATGACATTGACCGGAAGCTTGTCCGGCGGCACATCTTGGTTGAGCCACTCGAACAGCGACCCAGTGAGCTGCCACTCTGGCTCGCTGTTGCCAGAACCGTGGTAGGCGTTCGCTACGCTGAAGAACTCAGCCGTGTCAGCGACACCCGTATCCCCGATGTCGCTGATGCCTTGGATATAGAAGCTACCCGAGGTCCCGCTCAGAGCGCCGTCGTGGTTCGACAGCGCCTGATGATCGTCCAGTTGCCTGGGTGACCAGTAAGCGGTGACCGTCAGGGTATGGGCCATCAGGTCACCTGCACCACGCCTTGAGCGTTGAACTGGATCGTGATGTCGCCGCCGTTGCCCATGAAGTCCGCGCCGGCTCCAGCTAGGTCGAAGTAGATCAGCGGCACATTGTCCGAGTGATCCGCCTCACCAGCCGATCCTGTGGGCACCCAGTACACCAGCAGGCCATCCACATTCGCCGTGCCCGAAGGCAGCGCCGAGATCGTGATGTCGTCCGCGTCGAACTCTGAGCGGTTGTTCCCGTCGTCTACCGTGACCTGACGGTTCGTCAGCGACGGCTTCGAATAGCTGCCGCTGTACTCCGCAACAGCCTCCGGCGACACCACGCTCAGGACATCGTTGACCGTGTCTAAGTCGTTCGGGTTCGTGGACGAAGCGAGGTCGCCGGAGATCAGCATGACCTTGATCGTGCTGGCTCCAGCGACATCGCTGTCCCAAGTCAGGATCTGCTCGTTCGTGGCAAAGTTGCCACCGCCCAGAGCCTGCTTGAACTTGTTGAAGACAATATCGGCCATCAGTAGCCCATGCGGGCACCGCGCATGCGAGACGCCTTGGACGCCTTCTTGCGGCGAGCCGCCGTCCCTCGAGCAGCCCCGGAGGACATGCCGGTGACCTTCTTGCCAGTCTTCTTGGACGCCTTCTTAGCGGCCTTCATCCCAGCGGCGGTGTACGGGAACTTCTTCTTTCCGACTTTCGGCATGGTTCTCAGCCCTTGTTGATGTTGTCGATCAGCTTCTTGCGAGCGCCCACAGATAGGCCCTCTGCTCCAGAGATGTTCCCCGCGAGCTGGTGCAGCAGGCGGGAGTCCCCGCCCAGCACGCTGTACGGGTCCTTGAGCGCCATCTCGTAGTTGATGTAGTCGTCCTGCCGCGCGACAGCGTCTACCATCTGCCCCTGCATGCTCTCGCGCTTCGGCGTCTCCAGAGGCTGGACACCGAATGTGTCGCGGATGTACGCAGACGCGCCGGCGTTCGCAGCGCCCATTCGCATCTGACGGTACGGCGAGCTCATCGCCAGGATGTTCTGAGCCGTCAAGCCCTCTCCACCCGGCGCGCCCATCCCGTAGAGCTGGTTACCCGCACCCAGCTCCGTGAACAGATTGATCGGTACCTCAGGCATCGTCGTCGTCCCCCGATTCCAACTCCCTCAACGGCTCAACCTCCACAAGACGCGGCTCGCTGAACCCGTAACGCTTCACATGGTGCTCCGTCTCGATCTGAGCCTTCTTCACCACGGCCCCGTCAATTCGGTCCCAGATCATCTCCAGCACCTTGTGATCCCCCATACGCGCCTTGTGGACCATTCCCATCACGATCTGCTCGAGGTACTCCGGGTTGTCCGCCAGATACCTCTTCAGTGCCGTAATCAGCGACGGCCCACGCTTACCGGGTTTGGTCAACTCCAATCCGTCTTTCTCCAGCTTCGCCCACGCCTGCCCAGGCGTCAGCTTCTTAGCCGCACCCAACTCAGTCCTCCGGCCACGGGCTCTCCAGCACCGTACCCTCCGCAGGCTCCTCCTCAAGACGGAAGTCACGCGGAAGCTCCTCCTGAGCCTCCTCCGCGTCCGCCTGCACCATGATCGTCTCTGCCTGCTGCTCCAGAGCCTCCGCCTGCACCTTCGCAGTCATAGCCTCCTGCTTCAGCATCTCAGCCCTAGCACGCAACCAAGCAAGCCGCCGACGCCTCTGTGCAGGCCGCGGACCATTCGGGTCGATTTCCATGCCCACAGCTTGCCATATCCTCTCAGCACATGCTAGGGTGCCCGGGTGGTTTGGGGGGGTCTCCCTCTGCCTCTGCTTCTGCCTCTGTATATGGTTACTCCAGGCAAGGATGTTACTGCGGACCTCATGAGCCGATTGGCGTCCGCTTGGCACGGCCTCGATAACGAATACGCTTTGCAGTACAGCATGCGCGAGAGGCAAAACCCCAGAGTCTACGACGGACCCAACGGCATCATCCCACGCGCTGTCGTCGCCGCATGGGTCACTCGAGACTGGGTCTCCGACTACCGAGACCTCTCCGCCGAAGAAGGCCACCTCACCCTCACCGCCGAAGGCAAGCTCATCGTCTGGGCCTTCAACGGTGACTAGAAGGTGCTGGGGCGCCCCGGACCAGGGGCAAGGCCCGTGTTAGGTGTGTTAGAGGTCTAGTCAGGTATAGGGCTGAAGAGAACTCGCACGCTCTTCGGACGCCCCAGCGCAATCAGCATAACCACATGGGAACCCATATGGGAACCCGCTCTGCAGGAGCTCTGCATACGCTCTGCATGTGCTGAACAAGTGGTGAACAAAAGCTGAGCACAAGCAGGGGATGGGACCCGGGGGAGTCTTGTGTCTGGGTCGGTGTGATTATGATGGTACCGCGCGATTCGGGCATCGGAGGGTGGGGGCCGGGGTGGGGGTGGCCGTATCCCCGCGCGCCGCGCCGGCGCACCCGCACGCACGAAGCTAGAGCCCTCGAGCCTAACAGCCGCCGAACCTAACGGGCACCGAACCCGCCACGCCCCCGGGCTCCACCTACGCGCGCCGCACGCGGCCAGGCGCACGCACGGGATTAGAGCCAGGCTCACCACGCTCGTTGCCGCCGACGCCCCCGTTCGCTGGCGCTAGCACCGCGCGACACGCGCGCGCCCCCGCACCCGTAGAGATTGCACGCGCGGTTCCTCTTGGCCGGGGATGGCGCATCGGACCCCGGGGGCCAGCACCCGCCAGCACCTGCCCAGCACCTGCAGCGGGGCAACCCGGGAGCGTGCCGACGCCAGCCCCCACCCCCCCCTAGACCGCAGCTCGCCGGGATCCTCGGATTCCGCGGGACCCTAAACCCCTGCATCCCAACGCCTTGCGTGCCCGCCGTGAATTCTGCGCCAGATTGTTCTTGCGCGTTGATTCCGAGGGACCTAGATTCCTCACAACCCCGGCGGGGACAACCCGCCACCCGTGCCCCACCCGATGGGGATCCCCGCGGGCGGGACGGCCACCGCGGCCGTGCTCCTTCACAACCCGATACCTGCAGGCCCCTGCAAGGACAGGTGTACCCCCGGCGCCACCGCGCGACCGGGGTCCCGAGGATTCCATGGGCCGCCACGCTACCCCGGACCGCATCGGGCGGGAGGGGAGCATCGGCGGTGCCCGGACGATCAAGTAGCCCCCGCGCACCCTCGGACGAGTTGAACGGTAGGGTCCTCCCGTATGCCTGCAGGCACCCCCCCAAGTAGCGGATTCAACCCGTGAACGGGGGGGGAGACTAGCACCCCGCAGAAACCGATGCGGGGGGACTAGATCCAACCTAGCGGAGAGGTTTCCCGCGCGCCCGATCGTGACAGGATCGCGGCGCGCGGACCGCAACCCCCGCCCCCCTACGATCACCCGCTGGCGCCGTGCTAGCGGGCTACCCCGGGCCTTCGGCCCACAACCCCAACCCCTTGGTGAGATGACGGTTCCCGTTATGCTCCTTCTTGGCATCGGCCTTGTCTGCCTTGGCACGATGCCCGACGCTGGCCCCCGCAAGGACGGGTGGTCATGAACCCTGGCCCGTGGACCCCCGCAGAGACGCGGGTACTTCTCGCGGCCTACGATCGGATGCTGGCCCTGCAGTCTCGCGGGCTACTCGGACGCGGCAATGGGCGCGTGACGAAGGCTTCGATCGTTCGCGAATTGATGGAAGCCCTACCCGGGCGCACCCGTGGCTCGATCGAAGCGAAGGCCATGAATGTCTCGGCCGCCCGCCGGATGCTCGGGCTCCCGGGCATTGTGGACGGCTACAAGCCCCTCCCGAACTACACCCGGGACCTACCCGGATTGGTGCGGGATTGGGCCGCAGCTGGTTCGAATTCCGCCGTTGGAGGTGCCGCATGATGCCCCCCGATACGCGGCTAGTGGACGCCCGGATATATATCCCCAGCACCCGCTCCGAACTCGCGATTGTCCATACGCTCAACGGGGTGGACCGTGTGATCGGGCTCGTCCAACGCAAGCGATCGGGCCGATGGATGGCCGCCCCCCCCATGGGAGCGTGGCTCGCCACTTGGCCCACGGGCCCCGTTAAGGCGCACCCTACGCGGCCCTGCAGTACGCCGGAGGATGCCTCCCGCGCGCTAGTGGACGAGTACACCCGCCGGAGCCCCGGATGGGAGGTGCGCTAGTGTGGCCCCCCGTGTGGCCGGACCCCCTACCGGCGCCCCACCCGGACCGATTCGAGGTCTACTCCATCCGCGGCGGAACCGCGTGGGGGATCTTCAAGGCGCCGGATTGTGCCGACGCCACCGTGTGGCCGTTGGAACAAGCCCGGGCATGGATCCGGAACGAGCATGACCAAGAACCGATCGAATTTCTAGATATCGAATGGAGCGGAGACCCTGATGCAGAAGACCAATAGCGCAATCGTGTGGGAGGGACCCTCCCCCATCGACGGCGGACCGATTGTGGCCGTCCTCACTGGATTGGTGAGACCTAGCGCCAATCGGAAGACCGGCCCGATGCTGCAGGTGTCCATCCTGCGGGCCGACATGGATGCCGTGGCCGCATCCAAGGCGGGTGCGGACCGTAGCATCTGCGGGGATTGTCCCCTCCGGTGGGCAACCGGCGGCGGGTGCTATGTCAACCTAGGGCAGGCCCCGCTGGCCGTGTCCCGGGCCTACCTGCGGGGCAACCTACCCCGCATCCCGCTGGCGGATATCCCGACGCTGGTCCGCGGCAAGGCGGTGCGGCTCGGATCCTACGGTGACCCGGGCATGCTACCTCTCGAGGTCTTGCGCGCCTTGACAGGCACGGCCCGCATGTGGACGGGTTACACGCACCAGTGGCGAACCCTGGCCCCGGAGTATGCCGATCTCCTGATGGCATCGACGGATACGGTGGCCGATCGCATGGCCGCCACGGCGCTCGGGTGGCGTTACTTCGGGCTGTCCCTTGATCCCCGCCCCGGCTCGATCGAGCGGGAGGCTGGCGACGCGATCGAATGCCCGGCGGATTCGCACGGCACGGCATGCGTCGATTGCGGGCTCTGCGCGGGTAACGCTCGCGACGGGGCCAAGAACATCCTCATCTATCCCCACGGGGCACGAACGAAGCGTGCCCTGTCCACCGCCGGCGCTTGACCGGCAACCCCAACCCTGGAGACATCCCATGCGAGCCCCCGATGAAATCAACATCCCGACCCTCCGCGCCCTGCGCGGCTGCTCGCTGCAGGGCATCCGCGCCCTGTACAGCTGCACGGCCGCCGTGATTGCGCCGATCCCGATCGACACCCCTGCGGGGCGGACGGCCTCGCGCCTCGCATTCGTGAAGTCGCGCGCCCTGCTGGCCCTGCGTAAGTCCCACCGGGGGCTCGATTGCCTCCGCCCCCGCTGACCCCTGACCCTCGACCGACCATGAAGACCATGCTCCTCTGGTGCCCTAAGGGGCGCCGCAAGCCCCTGATGCTGGGGCTCGCCACGGCCACCTGCTCGGCGGCCAATATCCACCACGCCCGCCAGCGTGCCAAGCACGGCCAAGGACGGTTCTATGTCGTCCATGCGGCCACGGCGGCGGATGCTCGGGACCTGATCAAGGACCACCGCGCGGGCCAGCTGCAGAATCAACCCATGGTGCTGGTGACAGATGATGGCCGCACCGTGGCGATCGGGCTCGAGGCATGCCTCGCCATCGGGGGTGCCGCCGAGGCATGCGCCCGCTGGGACGATCGGATTCGCCAGCACGGGAGCGTGCCCGTGCGCCACACGAAGGCCCTCACGGGCGACATCGAAACCGACATCAAGCGTGCCACCTCCCGTGGCGTCGGGGGGATGTTCGAATGAGCGAGACCCCCTCCAACCAAGGGTGGTTGTGCGGATGCGGCAACGGGTGCCTGCTCGGTGACCCGCCCCCGGCATGCCCCCTCTGCGGATTCTGTTTCGAATTCTACGATCTGGACTGAGGGACCCGTTATCATCAGGCCATGCGCCAGATCGCAGACCACCTGCGGGAGGAACTCCCGCACTACCTAGTCCTCGGGAGCCTTGTGGCTCTCATCTTCCTGCTCTAACGAGCGCCAACCCCAACCCAGGAGAACGCCATGCGCGTTTACATCGAAGGATCCGACTGGTGGATCCCGTCCCACCGCTTCGCCATCCACTCCGGCATGAGCCAAGAGACCGAGTGCTTCGAGGCTCAACTGTACCGCGGCGACGAATTCGTGGGCCGTGTCTGGAACGAAGGCACGGGTGGCCCGGACGGCCACACCTTCTCGTCCCGCCAGACCTACGACGAACTCAAGGCCGAGGCCGAGAAGCAGCCCCCGATCACATGGACCGACCATGAGGGGGTGGTGCACTCCTTCCCGTGCGACATCGACACCTTCGTTGGGAGGCTGCTGGCCGAGGCCCAGAACCGCAAGCGTGCGGCGAAGTACCTGACCATCTGCAAGCAGGACGACCCGAACTGCCTGCTCCACATCAAGTACGGGCGGCGCTTCGCCAAGGCGGACGATGTCAAGGCGCGCGACGAGGTGCTCGCCGCCAACCCGGACTTCGTGGAGGTCAAGAGCCACCGCGTGACCGCGAACGAGGTGACCGCATGACCGAGGCAACCAAGAGGGTCAGCGTCTACTTCTGGAAGAAGATCTCCTATGAGGTCCACGACCTTGAGGTGCCGATTGATGCAGACCTCGATGAGGTGATGGAGCTCGTCGAGGCTGACGGCTCGTACTACAGCTCGGACCTGTTCGAGATCCGATCGGATCCAACCATCGTGACGACATCCCCGTGGATCGTGAAACGATACGCCCTGATTCAGGGCGACGCCGATCTGCGCGATGTGCAGGACTTCCTGCCTAGCAACTACACCGCCACGGCTACCGACGACGGGATCCTGATCAGCGGGCACGACCACCACGGCTGGACCCTGGACGGCTATGTGCTTCCGCGACTGGGCTCTGCCCTGATCGCCGGCAAGGAGGTGTTCCTGTGATCCGTCCGCGATTCACCATCTCGATCCTGCGTGGCCTGATGTCGATGCAGTCCCTAGCGTATGCGGTACTTCAGGACATGGAGCGCGACGAAATGCGCGCGTACTTCGGCGGGGCCAAGGGCGAACTGGACTATGACCGCGCCGCTGAATGGCTACTTCGCATGTCGCATTGGTACCAAAGCAGGGAGGTGAAGCCGTGATCCGCCTCAAGCCCTGCCCCTGCCGCTACTGGGACGGGCAGGACCCCGATACCAGCGACGGATCCCCCATGGTCCTGTACTGCGGCGACACCGGAGAGGCGCAATGCGTCGAGTGTAGCCGACCCATGGAGTACCAGCTGGTCATCTCTGTCGATCAACTCAACCCCAACCCCAAGGAGGAAACCAATGACTGATGTCTCTGCGCTCTATCACGCGATCATGGACCGGCATGGATACATGCTCGAGAGCGAGGCGCGCGCTCTCGCCTGCCTGCCCGAGTTCCGACTCATGCCAATCCTGGCGCGCTACTCGAACTGCAGGTTCACCTGCTCCGCGCAGGATCTCGACTTCCTGATGGGCGCGCTCGATCACAGCCTGTGCGACTATGTGTACTTGCGCGATCTCAGCGTCCATGAGGACGAACTGCGGCGCCGCTACAACGAGTGGTACAGCAACGATCGGCGCTCTCGAGGTTCGCTCGACGCCCCTTACAGGAGGAGTTGGTAGTGTGGCTGTACATCCCCAAGCCATCAGCATCTGCACAGGCATCGGAGGTCTCGACCTCGCCGCCCGCATGGTGTTCGGAGCTCGCTCCGTCTGTTATGTGGAGAGGGAAGCAGCGGCCTTGGAAATCTTGGCAGCGCGCATTCAAGACGGCTCCATGGACGATGCGCCTGTTTGGTCGGATGCCCGATCCTTCGACGGCAAACCATGGCGCGGCAAGGTGGATCTCATCACAGCCGGATACCCTTGCCAGCCATTCAGTGTCGCCGGACGGGGATTGGCCGAAGCCGACCCCAGGCACATCTGGCCCGACATCAAGCGGGTCATCGGAGAGGTTCAACCAACTGTCGTTGTTCTCGAAAATGTCCAAGGACACCTCAAGCGAGGGTTCGACACGGTCCTCAACGACCTTGACGAGCTGGGGTTCGATGCGGAGTGGGGCATATACTCAGCGTCCCAAGCCGGAGCTCCACACAGGAGGAACCGCCTGTTCGTCTTGGCCCACCGCCGTGACATCGGATTCCCGATCGGCTGGACGACACTCCACGACGACGGGAGTGATGCACCCGGGCACGACCTTGACCGATGCGTGCCGGCAATGGCCGACGCCGCGAGCGATGACGGGCGGTGCGGAGAGCGCCGACCGCAAGAAGGAGTTGGGGCGCACGGCGAGCGGAGGCGGCGACCTGCAGAGCGCAGCAGCTCAATGGCCGACGCCGAATGCTTCGGTGGTGAACGATGGCGAGAGCGTAGAGAGCTTTCTCGCACGCCAGAAGAAGTGGGCGCACAAGTACCACAACAGCATGCCGCTGACCGTGAAGGCGAAGCAGTGGGCCACACCAACGGCTCGAGATCACAAGGACGGCACAGAGCCTTCGGACAAGGCGCCCACGAATGGACTGCTTGGCCGCCAGGCCCCGAGGGTGATTGGAGCGATATCCCCCAGCACCTCTGGCCGGCAGTTGAACCCCCTGTTCGTCGAGGCCCTCATGGGGTTCCCGGTAGGGTGGACCGACTGCGCGCCCTTGGCAACGCTGTGTGCCCTGCCCAAGCAGTCGTAGCCCTCGATGATCTCCTCTCCAGAATGACCCATGCCTGAACCCATCCAGAAACTCCGCCAACGGCGCATCGCTCGCTGGCAGCAAGGCACCCAGACTCCGGGCTTCGCCCCGGGGACTGCGCCGATGATCCTGTGGCCCCAGCAGCGGAAGCGTGCAGACCAGACGCTGGCCGTGGAGAACCTGCGGCGCGCCTACATGCGGTGGAGGGCGTCCCGGTGATGTACGCCGTCCTGACCATCGTGGCCGTGTTCTACATCTGGTGTCTGTGCGTTGTCGCTGGGCGCAGCGACAGGAGGCGATGATAAGTGGCCGCCAAGACACAGCATCAAACCCGTGGAGGCTGGCGCCCCGGCGCTGGCAGGCCCAAGCTTCCTGAGGAACTCAAGCGCACAGAACAGTCCAAGGTCATGTGGACCGTGGACGAGCTGGCTCGGCTTGACCGCGCCGTGGCCTACCTCAATGCGAATGGCCGCGCCGATCTAATCCGGCAAGCCGTCCTCGAGTTCATCGAGGGGCTCAAGGCCCACAAGGCGTAGCGCGTCGTCCACACTCTCGACGATGGCGACCTGCCCACGCCAGGACTGATGCCATGCGGCCTCATCCGGCGTCAGCTTGCGAGCAGACGGCACCTTCTGGCCGTCCTTGATCTCGATCAAAAGGTTGGTGCCCCGCACTCCACACAGGAGGTCGGGGCACCCTTTGCCTACGGTGTGCAGGGGTTGCACGCTCACCCCTGCCTGCCGTAGTGCTGCGACGATCTCTCTCTGGTTGGCATCAACCCTCGCCGCTCTCCTCATTCTCCAGACGGTACTGCTTGGCGAGGGGCGCAGCAAGGTTGAGCAGGTGGTCAGCACCTGCGAGGGCCTCACGCTTCTCGTCCCGCGCCTCGATGTTCTTGTAGGCGTCAAGGAACCGGGCACGCAGCGCGACCAGCTCGCCAGCCAACAGCGTGCGGCACATGGTTTCCCACGGGCCGCCCACAGCCTCGATGGCCCGCCTTGCGCGCGGGGTCAACTCCGGGGTGCCGGTGTACCCGACCCTCGAGATCTCCTTGCGCACCTGCCCCCATGCCTCCTCCGGCGTCTCTTCGTCGTCGGAGAGGCTGGTGAGGAGCTCCCCCGGCGAGGGCGGGTGGGGCTTGTTGGACCGGATCCAGGCCACGGCTGCGGCGAGGACCGGCTTAGGCGGGGCGTCAGCTAGGACCGCAGTCCACACGCCCACGGTCTTCTTGGCGTCCCCGCTGCCGATGCGACGAGGGTAGACCTCGTTGAGCATGGCGAGCAGGGCTGTGATCTCACTTCGGTTCATCGAATTCCTCCGTCAGCAGGTCAGCGAACTTGTTGCCCATCATTGTGCCGGGTTTCACCTGCACAGCCTTCTTGGGGTGGACCGACGCCCAACCGCAGCGGGTGGCCGTCTCGTAGGCTGCGGCCCACTCCTTCACCGTGTGCGTGGAGGCTAGGTTGCGCATCCACATCTCACGCCCCCACAGGGGCATCCTGCGCTCTTTGCGCAGCGCGGCATAGTCCCCGAGGGCATTGCGCAGGTCGCTGGGCATGGGCCCATTGATGCGCTCCCAATCGACGACCGCCTCGGCCAGCTCATGCTCCGCATTGCGGCGCTTGCGCTTGCCTTCCTGCACCTGCTTTGCAGGTGCTGTGCTTGTGCTGGGCTTGTGCCTAGCACGACCTGCCCTGCGGCGGTTCTCGATCATCTTGCCGGCGGACGCCCGCTCGCCCTCGAGGCGCTTGTTGACGAGGTTCCCGTCCTCTTCCACCTCAAAGCATTCCCCCACCGGACCGTCCAGCAGGCTCGCGATCTGCTCCTCGCTGAAGCCCAGCATGCCGCGAAGGTGCCGGCGCTCGACATACCCGTGCTCCCATTGCAGACAGAGCATGCGGATGTACGCGCCCTGCTCCTCCAGGCTCATGAGCATGACCGTGGGGGAGGTGAGCCAATCGCGAGGGAAGAACTTGAAGTAGGGGAGGTAGTCACTCGCCACCTGTGAGCTCCTCCGCAGCGATGTCCATACCCCAGCGGTGCTTGGCCTCGTAGGAGAGCAGGCGCGCCGCCTGCTGGGGCACACAGCCCTTCTTCTGCCAGTATCGGACGCCCCCCTCGGTCATGCCTAGTGAGGCAGCCAAGGAGGTGATGCCTCCTGCCTTGCGAATTAGGTTGTCGAGCACCTCGAGGGGCGCCTGCTTCTTGTCTTCCATGGCCGGAGCGTAGAATATCCGGCAGCCACTTGCCAAGGGCTTGCCGCAGGTTCTACGCTGGGCACATGTCCAGACCCAATGAACCGGGGCTCTACCCCGATGTCTCCTTCAAGGAGTACCTGTCCTGGGATGCAGTCAGCTCCCACGACCTGATGTCGATCAGGCGCTCGCCTGCGCACTACATCGCCAGCAAGGCCAGCAGCACCCAGACCGACGCCATGCGCTTCGGGACGGCTGCGCATGCGTGGATCCTGCAGCCCGCTGAGGCGCCTGACCTCATCCTCGTCGCACCGAAGGTGGACCGCCGCACAAAGGCTGGCAAGGCCGCGTGGGCTGAGTTCATGGCCGATGCCGGCGACCGCACCATCGTCAATGAGGACGAGGCGGACACGCTGGCGAAGATGGCCGGCGCTGTGAATGCCTCTCCCGCCGCACGCAGCGTGCTAGAGCAGGCGGGCGTTCGCGAAGCCTCCGCCCTGTGGCGCCACAGCGAGTGCTGGGGCAGGGGTCGACCCGACGCCCTGTCGACCGAGGGGCTCATCGTCGACCTGAAGACGGCGCAGGACGCCAGCCCTGACTCGTTCGCCCGCACCTGTGCGAACTTCAACTACCACCTGCAGGCCGCGTACTACCTCGATGGGCTGCACGCTGCCGGCGTCACGCCCGAGGTCACGGCATTCGTGTTCGTGGTCGTGGAGAAGACGCCGCCGTTCGGCGTGGCGGTTTACACTCTTAGCGACGAGGCTATCGAGCTTGGTCGTGAGCAGTACCAGAGCGCGCTCTCGGCCTACGAGGATGCCCTTTCCACCCAGATCTGGGGGGGCTACACCGCCGCATACCAGATCGAAACCCTTGACCTGCCCCGCTGGGCATTCCGCAAAGACTCATGAGTGACATCCAACCCGTGAACAACGAAGCCGCCGTTGCCCCGGCTAACAAGGGCAAGGAGATGTGGGACATGGCTACGGCCTTGTCGCGCAGCACCATCATCCCCAAGGCATTCCAAGGTCAGGCGGCTAACTGCTTCGTCGCCCTGGACATGGCGAACCGCATGGGAGCCTCGCCCATGGAGGTGATGCAGAACATCTATGTCGTGCATGGCACGCCGGGGTTCAGCGCCAAGTACGCCATCGCCATGGCGAACCGGAGCGGCATCTTCAAAGGGCCGATCTGCTTCGAGGAGCGGGGCTCCGGGGCCAGCCTCGAGGTCGAGGCCTACGCCATCGTGCGGGAGACGGGGCAGCGCATCTCGTTCACGGCCAGCATGGCTATGGCTAAGGCGGAGAAGTGGGACTCCAATCCAAAGTACAAGAGCGGGCTGGCAAGCCTGATGCTGAAGTACAGGTCGGCCACCCTCCTCATCCGCACCTCCTGCCCCGAGGTTCTGCTGGGGATGCAGACCGCCGAGGAGGTCGAGGATGTTCGCTACGCCCGCACCGTGGAAGCCACCCCCGTTGTTGCGAAGATCAACCAAGGGTTGCTAGAGTCAGGCGAAGCAACGGTTGAGGCCCCCACTTCCCCTCAACCGGAGCGACAGGAAGTGCCGTCTGAGGTCTCTCCCTCCCAAGACCCGGACGAGAACTTCTTCGAGGGCATCGTAGACTAAGCCCCCCCTACGAAACCTCACCCAGGGGGCGCGTTCGTGCGGGACGCGCCCCCACCTTTTTCTTAAGATCGAACACGGCAGGGGCGTGCCCCAAACTTTCCTACCAAGGGGTTGGTTGGACGCTAGGGGGGGGGCGCCCCTGCCACCTTC
>Ga0208898_1000799_pt1 | contig 22890 bp, 12 predicted proteins | sample VirMetDEL_Mar_4_FD_184513 | JGI IMG/M metagenome (GOLD analysis project Ga0208898, IMG submission 184513) | Aqueous microbial communities from the Delaware River and Bay under freshwater to marine salinity gradient to study organic matter... | ecosystem: Environmental > Aquatic > Marine >...
TGTCGCAAACCCTGTCATTCACCATAGAGCAATCTGTTTCCTCTTCTCCGCAGTAATCTATACCCTGAAATACGTGGAATAGACCGCAGTAATGACCAGCCTCATGGACAAGCGTTTTGTTGCCGTCGCGCTCTTCTAAAAGGTGATCGCCGTATCTACCAAAGCAATCGTTCCTGACGTAGACTCCATCAGCCAAGTTGCCCTCCATGTAATACAAGAATGCAAACCCAAGTATATTGCCGCACATATTAGGATAGACATGGATGTTCATGTACTCCTCGGTATCCCATTGTAGCGGTTCGATATACTCCTCCATCAGAGAATAATTCCAAGGGAAGCAGTTGTATATCGTGGAGCTATCTAAGAAATGATATTCTGTAGCTACATGATCGAATGATATCTGAGAGGATATAAACTCCTCGTTCAGATGGACCATCGCGTCGTCTATAATGTCTTGCGGGATGTACGTCCCGTCTGCTGTATCTGTGTAGTGAATATGAACAACAGAATAGATATTCTTCCATGAGATGTCTCTGTTCCATCCCATAATTCTTGGTTCTATTCCTTCTGGGTCACCAAGAGAGAGACAGATGTTTTCCTGTGCTGCAATCATATTAAATGAAAGCAAACACAGGACAAGATGTATTAATCTCATTGCATTTGATTCTTCGCAAGAAGAAGCTTAATCTCTTGAATGTCTTTAAGAAGCTGTTTTACATCAGCTTTAAAGTCAGCGTTGTCATTCTCTAGAGCCTCCACTCTAGCCGAAAGCTTATTGTAATCCGCATGAAATTTCACCCAGCCACCTACAAGCGTGATCGCAAGCATTAAGAATTCAAAATGACTAAGATGATCCATCATCGCTTTTTAGTCTTCTCTACAGTGCGCCCAGCGAAATACGCGCCAAACACAGTCAGCATTAAGATTTCTAACAAAGATACGTAACTCTCCTTGACGTTAAATGGCTGATTATCAAGTGAGTCAAATATAACCAACCCTACAAAAACGCTAATTAAAACAATAAGCATAATTGGACGAATGGTTTTTGCAAGCTTCACATCACCGCTCATATCCGCTTTCCACCGCTCGGTTACATTGTTTTGAAATGCAATCTCTGCATCTACTTTAGCCTTGGCTTCTGCTGGATCAATGTCTGGTTCTCTGTCAAGCAGGTTCTTAACCACACCTAGACCCCCTTGGTCTGGGAGCAAATCACCTACCGTGTCTAAAATACCTGGGGCCTTCTCCTTGAGCCACGCCCCTAGCTTTGTGTCTTTAATCTTCTCCACGTAATTGATCGTATCTAAAGTTAAACATCATGATTATTTTTCTTTCCTGCTCCTGAAGTTGCTGGATCCTAGAAACCCTTTCTCCATAATCGCTTATCTTCTTAGCTTTTCTTTTTTCAGCCCTGATAAACTTCAATATCTTGTTGGCTTTCTTTAAATCTTCTTCGAGGTATCCGATTGCCTTATATCTGTCGCCTGCATCTGGGATTCTGTTTTCTTTGTATTCAGCAAGTAGCTGCTTTATCTCGACCTCTCTGTTTTTAAACTTCTCCATGTCATAGTATTTCGACGGCTCGCCGTATACAATACGCATAAATGGAACATCATTGAAATCAAGATCGATTGGGTTTTCTGGGCTGTCTGCCGCAATCTTTCTTCCAGTCTCTAAAGACCTGGTAACAAACCTACCAGTACCGCCTAGGAAGTATTCGAATATATACCAACCGCCATCAGGGTTAATATCAATTATTCCTGGTACGTCTTCCGACCCCCCAGTGGCCTCGTTTATCCAGCTAAAGAATTGCTTTACCTCTTCTGGAGCCCTGAAAGACATAGACGAGTTTGGCTTAGGCGTTCCAAACGGATACTGTTCAGCCATAACTGGTCCTCCGAAGTAGGTTTCGTTGAACGCAAATGCCTCGAAGAAAGGTTTAAATGCTGTTGGGATAGACGTCTTGGTAACGTGCTTACCCATGCTGTCTGCTTGTCCGAAACTTACTGGCGAGAAAGCATTCACCATAGACATTGCAACAAACCCAAGACCCTCCAAGGCTTCTTTATCCCCAGAGGCTACCTCCACGGATGTGGATCCGATATTAGCAAATATGTTGTACCCGTAAGGCATCGGAATCTTCCAATAGTTCTTACCGTCGGGCCTCATAATAATTATGTTCCTTTCCTTTACGTAGTCTGGAATTTTGTTGTAGAACAAAACTTCATCTTCGTCCTCATCGGAAACAGCTCTATTTAACGTAGTTAACAATCCATTGAGGATAACCATCCCTAATGCGGCTTTCTGTGCGGTTGTGGCCCGCTCATACCACTCTCTTCTGGATCCGTCAGGGCGCATCGGAGGACGTAGATTGACCAATGATCTCCCTAATCTAGCTGTACCCTGAACCGAAGCGTTAAAGAAAAGGTATGTTGCGTTTACCGCTGCACCCCATTCACCCTGCTTGTTGAAGTTTACGGTAATGTTTTTAGCAAACTGAGCAGCCTTTTCTCTGCTTACACCACCTTCTCTTGCGGCGATATATGCTGAAAGCCTGATGCTGTTTTCAAAAGCGTCATTAATTCCCTCTACAAATTCAAGGGCTCCTTTTGCTGTACCGAGTATTTTCTGTGCGCCAGTCTTACCACTATCATCAATCTGCAACTCGTTGGCAATATCCTCAAGGCTCTTTTGATAGGCCCAACCAGTCTTACCCCCGTCCTCTTTGAACTCCTCATAGTATTTCATGATCAGAGGGTCTGTCTTACCTCCAACCTCATCCTTGACGAGCGTCTTCAACGAAGGGCCGACCAGTTTAAAGATTCTTCTCATGGCCCCCGTTCCATTCAGGAAACCTCCTTCAATCTCTGACTCAGCAGAGGCATTGAATATAGCGGACTGGATATCACGAGAGAAGTTACTTAAAATAAACTCAGGGTTACGGGAGGTAAATGCTGCTCTCAACCACGAGTTTATAGACCCCATAGCCTTCACAAAATAGTTTGTCTGGGGCATGTTCATCTTTCGGAGGGATTGAGCGTAGCTAGCGTCCTTAAAACGAATAGCCTTCTGAACCCCATTCACACGAACAGAAACAATGTTCGGGTCATCGCTCTTATACCCGTCCTTCTCTTTGTCTAGCACTTGCCACACTTTAGGATTAGGATTCTGCTCTACGAGTCTATACAAAGCGTTCATCGCCTCATTGGTCCTGCCCTTAATTCTTACGGCTGCATTTTGAGAAATAACCTGTGCAATGATATTTACAGATTCTGTTACACGCCCCTTTGCCTTCTTGGTTGTGGCTCCAGAAACGCTAAACCCAGTGCCCCCGTTAGGGTATGGAGAGTAAACAAAATCAGCCTCATCGGAAGACCTTCCTTGTAACGGAACGTAGTTCTTAAACATCTTCTCGAAAGCCATTATGGTTTCCTTTGTCTCTAAACCAAGTTCAACCATGGCGTTTCTGGTATCCTCTAGGATTTCTCTCACTACTTGTGCGGATTCTTCGAGTTGCTGTCTCTTTTCTGGCGAGATTTCAGAAAGAGTCTGCTCTGCCCATGCATCTGTCTTACCGCTACCAGATTTGTTTTTACCTTCTGTCCGATTACTTATAACAGCATTTCTTTCTTTTACATGGAGTGCGTACATATATGCCTCTAAGTCTTCAACCGTAAGGTTGTTTCTCTTTAGGGTCATTGTAATTCTATCGGTCGCATCGTCAAGCTTTGCAAGATCGTTAGCGGCCTTTCCGTACATAAGCTCTTCAGCCATCCTGAAGTCCTGATCCTGTCTTACTTGTCCCTCCGTTCTGGAAGCAACATCCTCTTGGAGACCAAAAACTCTTCGGTATTTATCCTGAAGTCTGACCAACCACAAATCCTTCCATCTGTCGAGAGAAGTCTGTTCTCTCATCTCCCACGTAGCTCCGTTTACGTCGCCTACGTTGTTTCTTCCAGAGGTTTTTGAGAACATGATCATACGCTGGTCAGAAGGGGGTGTGTCCACCTCATACCAGGTATTACCCATTTCGTCCTTAGCGAGCTTAGGATCAAGCCCAACCTCCCTTAGCGTCTTAGGAATATCCCTATACCTCTTTCTAAGTGGAGCCTGCTTTTTTCTTGCCTCGTCCATCATCTCATCAGGCATATCCAGCTCTGTCATGCCGTCAATGCCGAACTCATCGTTCATGTACTCCTGAAGATCTGTATCGCCCGCATCCCACCATTGAACAGCTGCGGCTGTTTTTTCAGTAGGGAACCTAACAAACTTATCCCCGTTCTCCTGAGCCCGCTTGATGGCATGTCTAATAACCTGTCTCTCCCAAGATTTTCTAGCCGAAGGAATAGCTTCTACTTTTTCTTCTTTCTGTTTGTTTCTGTGTTCTTCCACAGCCTTAACAGCCTCATCGTAAACCTCCATTCGCTTCTCATGGGTCATATCTATAAGCGCCTCGCCTAGGGCGATGTCCGCAACGACATCTGCCATATAATCAATACTGACCACTAGGTCTTTTGAAAAGCCCTCTAGGTTATTTTTCTCCCCTGGTTGAATATAAGGGTATTTGTTGAAGTGGTCGTTTATGATATTATCAATTTGCTTTTCCGTGGAGTTGATAGGAGCTTTAAGGTTAGAGAGAGCGTATTGTCTCATCAAAATTCTAAACGCCTTTACATTAAATTTAGGATTATTCTTAATGGCGTTGCTCATCAAGCTTGCAACGTTGGGGGCGTCGTCTAGCCTTCCTTCTGGAACAACCTCAACCTGCGTAAGAACGTCATCCCACCAGTTTGCATTGATGGCGTTTTCCCTGCCGCCAGCAGCAGAGAGAAGTTCTCCCCTGAATTCATCGTAGTTCTCAAGAATATACTTAAGGAAGGGGAGGTTTTGAACGGCTACGTCAACTTCATCTGAGGCGTAATTCTCAATGACTACCTCTTCTGTTATGGTACCGTCGAACGCTTTTTCCAATCCTTTCTGATACGTATCTGACTGAAGCTCAGAGATGTATAAAATTCCTGGCTGATCGGGATCCGTAAACAGCCTTACGTGAGCGTGAACAGGATAGTCGAAGTGGTCTGAAAATATGCCTGGTGTCCCATAAATCTCTGGGTCCCCAACAAACGGGATTGTAACCGCCTTCAATCTCCTGTATTTTCTCCCGTACAGTCTGTCCAGCCCATAATCAGCGTGAGACCTTTGCTCTTCAAGAGGCTGTAACATTTTACCCTCGAAGAACATATCGAAATCCTCCTTGGATATAAATTCAGCGCTTGGAAAGGCTTTAGCCATCGCTTGAAGGACTTCGTTTTCCGCCCTAGAAGCCTTACCAGCTATCTGCAAAAGCTGATTCATAGAAACCCCTTTGCTTCCAGCTATATCGGCGACCTTGCTAGATAAACGCCCAGAGGCCCTTGAGAAGGAAACAGACACTTCAACCCCTCCTTGCCCAGCTTGCGTTTGCAATTCGCTCTTAGTATAATCCCCCTCGACTATCTCGTCTAAAGGAACCAGCTCCGTTACAAACTTCATGGGTTCGCTATACTTCTTTGTATTTGACACTATGGCCCCATTAAAACCAAGCTCGCCAAGTATGTCTTTAGATGTAACGCCGAGATCGACCCTACCTTTTTCGTCTATTTTAAAGTTTAAAACCCTGTACCCTATCAAATGGCCCGCTGTACTGTCATTCAAATAGGGGTCTAACATGTTGTTTTTTTTCGCAAAAATGGCGGCGCTGTTTGCCCTCTCCTTACCGTTCTCGTCAATTACCTTCTCACCAAGCGCAACTTTCACTGCCTTATTGGAAAAGCTCTTAATCTGAGGGGTGAGAGCCTGATTATGCCTTCCTTCGATTATTGCGTCTAGCAATTCCATTGCGGCATTATAGACTTCATTGACGGTTGGATCTCCTGTCCTAAACTTTGATTTAATGTCCCAAACAAAAACCTCCTTTGTTGTTTTTTCAGACTCGCCAGTTTCTTCATTTTGAGACACCTCTTGAGAATATGTTGTATATCCGTAGTTTTTAGCAGAGCCTTCAGCCCCCATTTCGAATTTACTTGGATTCAATTTAGAGTCGTTCAGCAGGCTATTTAATGCATCAATGATTTTTTGTTTACTATACTCAACTAAATCGGCAGAGGCCACGCCCTCAGCGGAACCTTGGGGGTATTTTTTCGAATACTCTTCGCTAGATTCTAATTGTCTAGAAAAGTGATCCTTCAGGGTTTTTGCTACCTCCGAAATGATGTATGGATTTCCAGCAATAACATCTTCTCTTAAATTAGTAAATGCAATAAAGATTTTACCCTCCTTTTGCCCTGTTTCTGCAGCTTTTTTTTCTAAGACCTTCAGTGTTTTTTCAGCATGAGTAGTACTGTTGTGCGCTGTTAACACTTGATGACCACTAAGCTCATCTTTTGGAGCATTCTTTGGTTTTTTTGGCTTAAATGAAAAATCCCTAATAGTCTTTAAGCCAGAAGATTTACCCTTGTCTTCTAATAACACAATATCATATCCGTATATAACTCCTGACAAGCCATTAATCTCTTCTAAATCGCCTTTGTGTATCTTTTTTCCATTGGTTAGGTGTTGGACTCTTTGCTTATCTGTTGGTCTAGCGTATTCAAGCTTAATCTTTCTTTGCCCGCCAGCCTTAGCAAAAGAAATTGTACCGTCAGAAACGGCGTCACCCTGTCCAGCCTCATTAAATCTGCTGAAGCCGCTCATGTTGTAGATTTCTGGGTGTTTATCCCTAATCACATACATGTCACCACCCCTCATCTCACTAAGCTGTTCTTCGGTAATATCCGAGTCGATCAGGGCTTGGATGTTTTTCTTTGCTAGGACCATACCCTCAAAGTCCCTGTCTATGTTTTCCCCGCCTCTTGGAACGAATCCCATAAAGTTTGTGTGCTGGGCAATTCTTGAGTTCCTATGCAGGTCTCCCACCTCCTTGGCGAAAATAGAATACTGCTGCCTCATTTCCGAGAGCTCCTCTCTTTCCCTAGCAAGCTTTCTGGTTTTCATCTCCCCAAACGTAGGGATACGATCCATCTGAACCTTGTTTCCTTCGCTGTCTACTTTTGGTTTTGGTGGGTTAACCGTAAACTTCTTTCCATCCTTTACGAAGTACATATTGGTGATGATTCCAGGGACTTCCTGGTTAGCCGTCATCTTGTTGTACCAATTCCTAAAATGAAAATAGTCGCTTACCTTAATCTTCTGAGCAACAGGTCGGGGAGGGTCTGCCCATTCCATATACGCTACACCAGCCTGTCTATTGAAGTCGTAATATATAGTTTCGTTCTGAAGATAGGTAGAGCCAGACGCTTTAGCGTATGACACACCAGGCTCTGCGGCTTCTGCTTTAGGTGCCTGAACGTCTACGGTAACTCCAGAGATAATGTTGTTTACGTTTCTCGCAACACTCATCAAGTCTGACTCTGTGTTGATGACTCGCCTACCCTTAAACAGATTATTAAACCAATCTGCAATACGTTGCCATATGTTTCTGTAGTTAGAAGGGGTTTTTACGTAGTCGTTAAAGAAAGCGGCAATCACCTCTTCCTGCTGCTTGGATTCAGGAAAATCTGAATATTCCGATTCAGTATCCTCAATGAGTTTCTTCAGCGCTGGATTAGATTCAGACAGCTTTCCTAGCTCATCGTAAAACTCCTGTCTTTTGGTTCCGTTTTCCCCAAAAAAATCTTGAAGCGTGTAGTGGGTTACAAGCTCTTCCGTAACAAGATCGGTGGCAGAGGCAATCTTATAAGAAGCTCCTAGGTCTTTTGCGGCTGTTTTTACCTGCTCTACAAAATCAGCATTATTCGTATCCAAAAGATGTATTTCCTGTGGTCCTCCGTCTTTAGGTGTTACAACAAAGCCAAATACAAAATCCCCCACCTTGAGCTCAGCCGCCTCCTTTGGATTAACCCTTTTAACGGCTTGCAAAACAGAATCATGGGTCCTGTGGTTAATGATTTTATCACCCTTATTTCTTCCAAACTTCTCACCAAGCGATGTCCTTACATTGCTTATAAGGGACTGAAACTCAGTAGAAAAGCCAGCAGAGGCCATCCCTTCTGATGTTGCGTTTTCGACCGTAACTTCCGCAAAGTCAGACTTATCAACTTCTGGTTCTGCCTTTGCTTCAACCGTAGGTTCTTGTGCTTCCTGCGTAGATGTCTCGTCGAACAAAGAAAGTTGCGCGCCCTCTTCAGGCTCTGGAGACTGCTCCATTTTTTGATTGCTGGAAGCCTCCTCCTTTGTTATTGGTTCTGGATTTATCTCAATCTCTTCACCAGTAGCTGTTTCAACAACAACCTTATTGCGATTATTAGAATTTTTAAGAGCCTCTTTGATTTCATCTTGCTTTTGCTCTGGTGTCAGCCTCTCGTAGTTATCTCCGATTTCTTTGATTTCATCTTGCAGTTTCTTAAGATCATTTGCCTCCCTTTTTGACATCCGATCTGTTTTTTTATCGATTTCTTTTTTTAACTGCTGCTCTCTCTGAAGTTTTCTGAAAAGCTGTTTCTGTGTGGATAAACTAGCGTCTTGTGGGATTTGCTCAAGTATTTGATACAGATCGTTGTCCTCCTGAGCCTGCTTTTTGGCTTCCGATTCTGTCATCTTGCCAGCATGTACCTTCGATCTTCTGTGCTCTTCCCTAAGACCTCTAACAACACTTCCTCTCAACATGTTTATTCTGACCATATCCTCGTCAGAGAAAAAGCTTTTAGGTCGAGCGGCTCTTATTGCTGAAACCGAACCAAGCATAGTACCTCCCAAGCCTTCGTGTAAAGCTGAGGTGCCAATTTGATTTAATAACTCCGTGCCTGTTTCGGCAACATCAAAATTCGCTTTGCTTCCAAAAGCATTATACATGCTTTTAATTGTCTCAGAAGAAACCTCCTGAAGAAGACCCGTCTCTGCCTCTGCCAAAAAAGCATTACCAGCAACCAGACCAGCCCTAGCTAATGAGCTTTTTACATCCTGTTCTACAACCTCAGCAAAGGTTTTAGCTCCAATCTTACCAACGCTTTTACCAAAAACCTTAGAGACAACCTTAGCCGTAAGGTTATCTACGCCTTTTATGTTTTTGAAACCGTAACGCTCTAACACGACTTGTGCCGTTATAAATGGAGCGGACCAGGCAAGTTTTTCGTTTTCGGAAACATCATCCCATTCTGGACCAGAGGTCATTTCCTGCCACTGATTCATTGTCTGCCCAACAAGCATATATGTATTAAGAGCTTTTGAAGGGCTGATAAACGCTGGAAGCGATTCTGTCACGCCAGATAAAACCTGTGTAAACGTATTTTTGCCAGCAAATTCTTGCATTTTCTCTTCACTAACCCCTGCGACATCTTCTTGAAACCACCGTGCAAAATCAAACCAGTCCGATCTTTCAGCGGCTCTTTCCCACTGCTCGCCGATTGTTGGTTCTTTCGGGTATTCATATCTTGGAGGGGTGGCACCAGGAGGCAACTCAAACTCTCCAGTTTCAGGGTTACGGATCCATTCTTCCATCGGGGTGCCTTCAACAAGTACGGGCCGCATATCCCGCGCACCCTGCATATCAGAAAGCGCTATGCCAAGCTGTATAATTCCCTCTACACCCTCTTCAGCCCCCCTAAGAAGAAAAGAGGTGACCGCACCTATGTCGCTTCCTTCTTCCTCTTTTGCTGTGAAGTATCTACCCACATTAGACTCGAAGGAATCAACCCTGTCAGACAGTAATCCTTGTTTATTTTCGAGATCTTTTTTCATATCCCGAAGCTGCATTTCGGCCTTACCTATAGCCTCTTTATCCCCTTGAGAAACAAGGGTTTCATAGTTGTCTAAAAGTTGATTATATAGTTCAATCTCCTGCTGAATATTTAGAGACTGCTCCTGAATGCCGCTGCTTTCTTTTTTGATTTGCTCTTGATCTTCAAATATTGAAGTTTTGAGGTAGTCGGCTCTAGCTAGGCTGTTGATTTTATCTACATCTTCAACCATGTTTTTGTTCATGAAGGAAACAAGGTCGTCAGAAACAGAGGCATAAGGGTCCCAGCCTTCCCCATAAAATCTTCTGTCTTCATGCGACGCATTAGGAAGATTAAATGTCTCGGACTGGCCGTTTGGTGCCGTAACCTTTATAGCATCAAAGAAGGGGGTCGCTTCTTCATATTTAAAGCCATATCTGTTGTATTGATTTTGCAGTTTTGTGACTACGCTTTCTTCTGTTTTACCTCCTTCGTCAAAACTGCCGAGAGCAAAGCTGTCCTTTATGTAATTCAGATCTGTGTCAAAAGCTCCTTTGATCTCCTCTTGTTTGATGGGCTCAAACCCGCTAAAAATATTAGATACGGCGGCGCCAGCTGCAGACCCAGCTTGCTCACCTGCTAGTTCGCTTTCGGTTTTAGACGGTTGTAGATAAACGTTAGGATTAGGCTCTGTGGGAAACTGGGCCATAGCGTTCTCAAAATCGCTTCCAGCTAAACCAGAGAGTTGAAAATATCTAGCTGCGGATTCACTAGACAGATTACCTCTTCTAGCGAAGTCAATGAGGTTTTGGAGTTCTTTTTCATCCATACCACAAATATAAGGAATGATGAGTATCCCTGTTTTTTAGAAAGGGAACAGACTCCTTGCCCACCGAATACCCCTCTCCATATAGCCAGGGGTTCTCTCTTGCTCTTGAGGAGGGGTCGAAGATGGAGGGCTAAACGGAACCTCCTGTGCATTTTGTTGAGACTTAGCAAACAAACTCTGCTGGATTGCCATCCAGTTCCCATCGGTAGCTTCATCCATCCTCTTTTCGATAGTATTAAACAAAGATGTTCCTGGCTGCACGAGCATTGTTTCGTAATCGTAGCCCTCGCCCTCCGTTACCATTCCAGTTACTGGGTCTACTTCGCCAGCCGCTGGCCTCTGCACCTGAATCCACATCTGACCAAGCGCATCGACATTAAACCCAAGAATTTCACTATCTTCTCCTAGCGCCCGCATGTTCTTAATAGGCTTGTCTAGCTCGTAAAATCTATCAAAGCCAGCGCTAAGACCTGACTGGCCCTGGCCGCTTTGAGTAATCGATTGCGGCATTCCAGACGCCTCGAATTCACCAGACACAATGCTGCCAAAGGATTGAGATGGGGTTTTTGGTTGTTTACCACTACCCGTTCTTACTTTCTGATTAGGGTTAACCCATGAAGTAACGGCATCGTTGGCCCAGTCGTCCATAGCAAATGCAAGGTGTTCTGGATCTGCAAGTATTTCCTCTACGGTAAGCGTCTTATTCTGCTCTTGCTGCCTCATTTGGTAGTATCTGGCAGCCTGTCTTTGAAGGTCTGGGTTTGTTTTTAAAACATTAAGAGTGTGCTGTTTTGCCTGGTCTCTTGTCTTGTGGGCCCTATTAGCCGCCTTCTCAGCATACCACGTACTCCCAAGTGTAATCTTACCCTCTTCTAATTGTGGCATAAAAGGATTTTCTGGCCTCATATATTCAGCAAAAGAAACAGCTTTCCCGTCCTTCACTATCATCATAGTATCATCTTCCCCCCACTGAACCTGAATAGGCTGTTGCAACCCCATAAAAGCCATCTCGTATGATTGCTTATCCCTCTTATCTATAAGGTCTCCGTATACGTTCTTGCCAAGTGCGTCTCGTTGCGTGTGGCCCATAAACGTCCCTGCCTGTGCGTTATCTTTTGAGCTACCAAAGTTTTCTTTTTTGTAGGCTTCGGATGCGTCAATAAAGCTGTTTAGTTGGGCTGCCTGTTGCTGGAACTTAACCAATCCTTCTGTGGTAGAGGCGTAGGTATCTAAATTATCTGTAAGATGCTGGGCCCACTGACTGGCAATAGAATAGTCGCTACCAAACATGGTTGACTTGTCGGCCTGCTCAATTCTAGCGGCCATCTGAACAACCCTCTGTTGGTCTTCTTTTTCTTTAGCCTCAGCCTTAGCCTGTTCCTGGGCTCTTTTTGTTTCTATTTTGCCTAACTCCTCTCTAAACCCTTTAAAGAGGTCTGGGGGAGAACCTGGCATTGGATATTCAATCATTTCTCCTTCTCATTGCAAACTCCCGTAACAACTTACGGAAGAATGGTGATTGCTGTGCTACTTTTTTCTTGTGCTCTGGGTTTAGAATAACCTCACCGCCAGTCACCTCCCCAACCTTTTCGCCATCCCCATCGATCATGTGGATTGGATTCTTCTTATGAGAGAAAGCACCTGGAGTGATCATCCCGCCGTTTCTTTGATTCCAAGGAAATGGTTGAGGAGATCCAAAAGGATTCATGTTATAATAATCCGTCGTTGGAAGCCCCGTAACTTCTGTGCCAACGTTTAGCATTTCGTTAGACATAACGTTTACAGGCTGAACGGTTCCTGGTGTTTGTTTTTGATCGGCCTGACCTCCACCAAACAATCCACCTAGATTAATCTCACCAGGAAGCCCCGATGCGAGACCTCCAGCAAGAGCCCCAAGTCCAGCGCCAAGCGCTTGCTTCTTCTGCGCCTCTAGCTGGCGATTATACTGTTCCGCTCCTCTCTCTGCTTGAAATTGACTCTGAGCTAATTCCTGAGCCATAAGCGTATTTGCATCCTGCACTCTTTGTTGCTGACCAGCATAATTAGCCAATGCTTGCTGCTGTCTTTGTTGAGCCCCAGCTTCAATACCCATGCGAGATTGGGCTGCCTGTCTTTGCGAGGCACCTAAACCGCCAAGTAAAGCTTTGGCCCCTCCAGACTTTAAAGCACCAATGGCAGAAGCCTCTTGTTCTGCTGCGATTTGTCTTTGTGCGTCGGCAGCTGGGTCTTGTTTCGCCATAGCCAGGTATTCATTCCATCCGCTGCCCACGCCGTATTGAGGCATATTTTTCTTTAATTCTTCGTATTGCTGGGCTATCTGGGAAGGGTCTTGCTTCATCGCCTCCGCTCCAGCTCTGGCTCCAAAAAACGTCCCTATGGCAGGTGCGGCCTTCCCAACCCCCTTAAGAATCAATGATAATGTTGCTGGATCTATCATTTTACAAATATAGTTATTATTGCCCTAACGGGTGATGAGACTTAGAATCGGTGATATGTGTGTTGATGCAGTATAGTTCGTGTTTGCTTGATGTGCTATTCGTAAGGGTGATTTTAGCCCAGTGTCCACGCATCGGATCATCCCCTGCATTCTTTAAATCGTGTGTTATAATTAGCTTAACGTTACTCAAACTTCCAGTTAAAAGTGAATCAAATGTTATCTGATTAGACGTATAGCTACTCACGGTTTGAGGGGCATCATTAACCTTGATGTTCGTTACCGAAGCACCAGTAGGTATTGAAAGTCTGTTTAATCTAATATTAGAGGAATACGTGCTTACACTTCCAGGAACGAGCGTCAAGTTGCCTATGTAAATTTCTTCAATCCTCGTGCCTATGCTTGAAGTGTTTGTGTTTCTAGGCATAGAAGAGTAGTAACTTCCCTCTCTTTCTTGCCAGCTTGTTATAGTGCCTGAAAGTTGCCCCAGATCGGTGGACATGCCTGGGCTCATATCCCAAGTAGCGGAACTACCTTCGTAAGAAATTGCATTGAAAACCTTTACCCTAGACGGAGACATTTTTGAATAAACAGTAACGGTAGAGGGATAGCTATTGGCATAAAAACTATTTCTTGTCGAAGAGGAGTGCTTATGAATTATTAAACGTAAATCTACAGGGGATGGTAAACTAACATACTTAAATGAATAAAGCATGTTATTTTGGTTAGCATAAGTATCTGGAATAAAGCTGTATCTGCTTTGCCATACGCCTCTTGCTGCATCATACCCTACAGTATCTTCATTTGTCCCTCTTCTGGTTATGTAGTATGTATTGTCCCTTGGGTCGTATCCGCTAACATACTTCGTGGCCCCAGTAGCAAAGAAATCTTCGAAGAACGAAGACATGCCCTTATCGGAAATAGGAACCAACTGACCGCCAGTAAGCGCACATACAGCCTGTCTTGACTCGTCAACAAAGTATACGCTGCTGTCCTGAATAAGAACAGCCTCTGGATGGCCGCCAGAACCATAGTCCCCAGCGGAGTATCTGCGTTGTCCAAGAACGTTAGTAGATACCGCTACGTCTGCACTTCCACTAGCATACTCAAGGATGTTCTTGTTTACAGGAATCAAGCACAGTTTATTTTCTTGTAGAGCAACAAGGTCGTCGTTGTAGTTTCCGATGTACTCAACAGTTCCATACCTACCGTCAAGGCTGTCGAAATTACCTAAAGAAGGATTAAATGAGGATAGAGAGAGATTCGCTACGTCTTCGGCATACGGGTCGCTATACGTGATTCCGTTTAGCCTTTTTATTTCTGCTGCGTTTTTATAAGCAACATGTGGGCGACCACGATGCCATTCTTTCGTGTATTCAAAATCGTCAATTTGCAAGCTTTCAAGCACCAGATCTAAATAATCCCAATTACTTAAATCGTGAACGTATCCGTCTCCTGAGCCACTCAAATCCACAGAATTCCAGTCGTTGGCTACTGGGTCTGAAAGCAAAGGGGTCTTGCATGATACAACCCTTAACCAAGTATCCCCGTTTCTAGTTGTAACAGAAGGTCCGTGAGCATTATTCCACTTAGGCACTTTTAAAGGCTCTGAGCCCACCGTGTATACATCCCTTGCTTCTCCTATCTCATAGTAAACTTTCTCTTCAGAAGATTTTGAAGGTGTTAATATTTCAATCACGGTTCTCTGTCCCCAGTAGTTAGCGGCTGTAGCTGCTGTGCCATCGGGATAGGGTGCCGATATACTATTATTTGAGTCATAGGCTTCAGCTACAGAATGCCAATCAAAACCCACGTATTTAAGGCCAGTGCTGTTTCCAGACGAGTCGACTATTGTTACCCCAGAATTCACTTCTACGGGGTCTAAGATCAAAAAAGTTCCAGTATATTTTTCATCAATGGTTTGACCTGTATGGCCTGCTGGGTGAATCGGATTGTCATCATGGGTATTACCCAAAATAACAGTATCAACAACATTGAATTCTATAGGTTTATTTGGATCGTTTGAAGATGGATATATCGTGGTCCCCGAATCGTCAACATAAGAAACGACCCTGAGTATATCTCCAGGGGTAAAAGAATAATTTCTTAAGGATGATTTTTCCTCTGTGTAGTTATCTAACGTCTTAAGAGATACATACAGTCTTTTTCTACTTGTATCAATGTTGTGAGAATCATCCCTTATAGGGAAAGCACCCCCAGTAGTATATTGAAAGTAGTCAGAAAAAGAGTTTATCCCTCCATAAACCACCTGCCATTTTGCGGCCCAACTAGGGGGTTCAGATTCCATGGAAATGGTTATTTCGCACCTTCCTTCTTCTCCAGAACTTCTTTGACTTAATGGCTTTACATATACGCTTCCTATCTCATTTACAAATCCAGATCTATTCCATTTGTCATAATAAACTACGCCAAAATCATGAGAACAGCCAGCCTTAAAGCTAGACATCGAGGCTGTTGTGTTAGCAAAAATTTGCAGGTTTTGGATATATGCAGTAGTATTTGATATAGAGTACGCATGATCATTTTGAGACAAAGGCGTTGAATGTATGTTCATGGTTTGAAACTCATCCACCAAGGAGTCTATTCCTGGCATAACTTCAGGATAAAACGGTACGTTATTTCCAAGAAGATAAAGATCAGTGAATGATATTCTCTTTATATATGGCTTTACAACAAACTGCGTATCTGTGGTGAAAGTATCTAAAATATCGTCAAAACCATAGGTTATCTTAACTTTAGCGCTTGTAAACGAAACAGTATCTCCATTACTAACAATAGAGGAGTTTAAAGCGTCTGTAACAAAGAACACCCCAAGACCTAGGTTGTTGTTGTAATCATACTCTACGGTTCTTTCTATATTATTGAATATCTCCTTTAAAGAGTTGGTGACTTCGGCTAAAGTCTGATCTTGAGGGAGGGTATATGTCAAATTTATTGGCATTTCAAGGTCCACTTGGGCAGAACCATTATAACCTATTGCAAATGTCGCGTTTTGATCAGACGGGCATAACCCGACTACGAACGAATCGTCATTAGAATCATAAAGATAAACACTAGATATACCCGAAGTAGTAACTCCTTTTACCGTACCTTCTGGAGAATAGTTAAAATCAATATTTATTTTAGTTCCAGAGTCAACAGTATCGGTAGCGGTTTGTCCGTTAGGCCAAGAGAATTGCTTTGAAAGGTCTAACAATATATCTCCATTGGAAGTAGTGCCGCCTTCATCAACAACAACCCCCTGGGTTGCGGTTCCCAATTCAGTTCCAGGAGAGTAAAATTTTTGAGAAAATTTAGCCTTTACTTCTTCTCCGTTCAAACCTCCATTGGGGTAGCCCTCAGTGTATCCAGAGTAGAATAATCTGTTTCCAGCAAGAGCCTGTCCAATCGCTTTTTTAGGAACATTATCGTACATCTTGTTGGCGAGCTCTGATCCGACAAATATTTTCAAGTTGTCGTTATAAAACCTATACTCACCAGCAACATAATCCCACACAGTCTTAACTTCATCTGAAACCCTTCTGGTTTTGTTAGAGTTTACTGGAAGATCATCAATTATAAAAAAAGACCCAGTGTTGCCTCTTCTTGCTAAAAGTCTAATGTATTTGACGTCTGGAACCCCAGAGAAAGGCTGGGTTTTCAAAAAGTCAATGTTAAATCCGTCTGGATCACTTGTTCCTTCGCTCCTTGCATAAAGAGGTCTTATTACGCAAACATTTTCAAAGACCCTACTTCTTGAACTTGTTTCTGCTGTTTTTTGAAAAACAGAAGAAGGAACCGCCAGTTCTGAATAAGGGGATATAGCTGACTCTTCTCCGTCCGTGTATATAAGTTGTGTTGCAAACTGAAAATAGTCGTTTAGGAATTCGTTTTGAGTAATAGAGGTGTCTGTTTCAAATCGAATCGTGGGGCATGAGTTAAGCGAAGCTCTAATTGTGGTTAAAGAGTAATCAAAAGTAGAGCTAGCTGTAAAAAGGTATTCACCAGCCAGAGCCCTGTCTACATTTATTTTTCTTGGCGGGTTTAGATTGTCAGTAAAATAAAGGATTGTTTGTATTACACCGTCCTGCTGAAAAGCCCCATTAACAACGTCGGCCTTTATAGGATAGGCTTTATTAAACGCAAGGTTAGATGATTTAACTAAAAGCTTGTAGTTGTTAGTGCTTGTGTCGTACTGGTATATAGCATGCTCAGTAGAACCATTATCATCAGCTACAAAAAAATATATAAACCCTCTCTGCGGATCAGACACCTGTCCGATCACGGTAACAGCATCTACTGGAAGTTCAGAGCCAGAAACCGCAGTTCCTTGCGTTGTCCCCTTCACGTTCTTAATCACCCCCTCCGTACCATCCCCATCCTCGGATATAGTAACGTTGAGGGCGTCCGTCATGGCACCCTCTTTTAACAAACGCTCATCCTCGTCACTGACAAGGAAACGTGGTATGATTTTATCAATCGCCATTAGAACTTAGGTGATTGTTTGTAGTTCTTTCTGATAGTCTTAAGCGCTTCTTCTTTAGTGAAGGACTTAATTCTTGAATTCGCTTTTCTTCTTTCGTTGTAGTATTCCTGTCTAGCACGAGCCTTTTCGTTAGCAGGAACAGAAGATTTGCGCTCAATAATCTTGTAGTACATATAAGCCATCAAAGCCTCTTCTGCGTATACATGAACAGAAGGGTTTTTGGATCTACCTTCATCAGCTACATACTCTATGACTACTTCTGAAACGCCATTGCTGGTTGCGATTTCAATTCTGTTCTGGTCTAGATTTACACGAAACTGACCCTGTGTGTTGCCCCCTCCGACACCGTATATAGCGTTAGTGCCTCCGTAAACATAGTTCCTAAACAAATAAGAATTAAATCCTTGAGATAGAATGTCTGAATTTGAAGTAGCTCCAGACGTTCCTGACTTAGAGTCAACCCTATCATAAACACCATCGCCATCGGTATCAGAAGCAGCCGCAGCATTTGCCACTTCGTTGCCGCTTGCATCAGCGTAAGCTTGAGAATAATTTATGTTTTTATTCTCACCTAAAACGTAAATAACACCGTCGCTCCCAACAACGCCTATTTTACTCCAATCTACGTAATCGTCGGGGAGCTCAACAGTATTTGTGGCAGAATCAACCGTAAGCTTTAAAGAACGAATCTTTCTGGACATATCAAAGCCCATCTCACGGATGCCTCTGAGAGCATGGGTTCTAATCTGTGTATCGGACGCGCTACCAGCGTAGTCATCATCAGCGAGCGTAATGATGAAGTCGTTTATGATTTGGTCGAGTGGTACTGTATTTCTAGCCATTAGTATGTTTCTGCTTGTTTCCTAGCCGTCATCTCTTGACCAGTGTAGTTAACAATATCCGTATCCCTAAGATTAACACCAATCATCTTACCGATTTCATACACAAGATCAGATGTGTAGTGTTCTGGAAGTTCAAAGTCTATCTGATTTCCAGTTACAGTGTATGTAGGCTGCGATGTGCTGCGCGTACCGTCGGAATTCCTTCCTTCTGGAATCTTGTAGTAACGGACCTCGATCTTGTTTACAGACGTAGGGAAGACATAGATAGCGTCAGACACCAGGGCCACGGGGAAGTCTTCGGTTGGGGCGCTTAGATTGCTGATAAGTACCCTCTCGATTTTCTCCTCGTCATAGCAAAGCTCGATAGGTTTTTTGGTTGATTGGTCGAGTAAGATACTACCAGCGGTAGAAACGCTGATTATTCTAGATAAGTCTGTTGGTTTATTGAATACACCGCTAGACTTAGATACGGTTGCTTTTTTAGAGAAGTAGGCTAAATCCTCTTCGATTCTTTTTGTTCTGGACTTGTCCCGCATAGGATTAAAGCCAGAGCGGTCTAATCGCTTAGCATCCTTAAGCTCGTCAAAAAGCCCGTTGTATATGTTTAGCTGAGCAATCTGTGCAAATCTGTTGAATTCGTTATCAGAGATAAATCCCTGCTGATCCTTATTAGCAAGGTCCAACAGCGTATCATGCACTAAAGATATGCTCGCTCCATTTGCTTGTGCCATGAAGCAAATATACGAAAAAGAAAAAGCCCCCATTTTGGAGGCTTCTTCAGTATATACTAGCACTTGTTACAGCTGACGCTTGATTTCGCTAAGGACTGAAGATCCATCTTCCGTCAAACAATATCTAGCGACAACCTCAACAGCATCCCTACCCACAGGGACGCTAAGGATATAATTGTTTGTGTCTGTCCAAGAAACCTTTCCTTTGTTTATGGAAATTACCCCATAATCAATGGCCTTCTTAACCAAGGCTTTGGCCTCTATAATTGGGTTATCAAAAGCCTCAATGAAGTCGCCTGGATTCTTCTTGGCGTAAACCATAAGATCATGCTTGAGCTCATCAATCGGGCGGTCAGTTTTAAAATTCAAGGCTGTTGCTACGGCAATCAAATCAGAAACTGGTTTCTCCCTAAGAAGGTTTAGCGCGTCCACCACCTTGAATTCAGAAGACATATTTAACGCAGCGTCTTGACTGTGGTCAACCTTCTTGAACACCTTCCCTCCGTTAGCTTTATTCATAGGGTGCATATCCATAAATCTAGCTAAGTTGGGTTGGTTAGGGTTCACAAAAAGTCTTCCGTTTTGAAATACGATAGGTCTTTTTATCGGCTTGGCCGTTTGCTCCTCAGTGTAAATCGTATTTTCTTGAGGGATATATCTAATAGAGCGGATAGAATCTGAATCCTTATCATATACGGATATAGGGCCAGTATTTAGTAAATACATGATGCCTCCTGGCTGTAAAAGCTCATACTCTACCACTTTTTTCTCCGTAGAGACATGTTCTTTAAATATGGCTTTCTTAGGCTCTGTCTGAACGTTGTTTTGTTTAGCAGGACGTCCCCGCTTGGCTGTTGTTTCTGTAGTCATTTTAATTAAATTTTAAATAAAGGAGCTAAAAGGAGGGGGGTAGATCCCCCCTCCAGTTAGCGTGATTAGACTAATTAGTTAGTATAGGTGTTACCCTTCAATACAACGTGCTGATTCGCAGCGCGAACACACAAGTTGCACTCAGAACGGTAGTGGAACTTAGCCACGTCATCACCGTTGGTAGCGTATCCGAGGACACCACCACCTTCTACCCAGTGCTCCATCTCACGAGAGTAGTTGCCAGCAGCCTTGTAGTTCATCTCCAATGAAGGGTTAGAACCGCCAGACTTAGGATCTACTACGTTCGCCAATGGAATCAAAGCGCCTTGGTAGGTAGTGTGACCTGCTTGGTAAGGGTCGTTCAACAGCTTCCAGTCGTGCTTGTGGAAGGTGTATCCACCACGCTGGAACGACTTGAACCCTAACTTTACAGCCATGTCAGAGTCGTTGTTGAAGGCTCCGAACTGTGCTGGCAAACCAGCAGTCAAAGCAGATGTGCTAGAGATACCAGCTGCAATCATGTCGTCGATAGCCAATGAAGTACCTCTGTTCACGTACATAGCGTACTCGTTTGGAGCTCCTTCAGCGTCCAAAGCCAACAAGATAGAATCAAGATCGTTAATCTCACCAGCACCGAAGTTCTGATCACCAGCAGTAGCAGAAACGATACCTCTGTTCTCAACAGCCTGGAAGTAACCTTCAGAACCAGTCACTTTTCCGTTGACAGTAGTCTGACCAGCAGTGGCAGAAGGTGCACCAGAAGCAGAAGCAATAGTTCCAAATACGAGCATAGCTTCACGAGTGTTCATGAACTTCTTTCGTGCGTCCATTTCGCCCTTCAAGTACCACATGTTCTGACCGTTGACGTTCAACCAGCCAATGTTAGTAGCCTGTGAACCGTTGACGTGGAAAGTCTCCTTAGTGATGATGTAAGGATTCTTTCTCAAAGTCAAGGCCATCTCGAATGGCTTAGCTGGCTGGCTAGTCCCCTGACCGTAAGCATTACCAATGATCGTACAAACCAGATCTGTATCGTCACCGAGGGATGACTGGTCGAGCTTAGCAATAACAAAGGTCAAGGCGTCGTCAGCAACAGTGCCAGTAACGATGTATCTGATTCCGTCGTCTGCCAACAATACGTCGTTTGGACGAACGTGATCGTCAGCGTTACCAGTAGGAGTACCACCGTCAACCTGATCGATAGTTGCAACACCCGTAGCGGCCACGATGTCAATACGGATCTTCTTGTTCATTCGACCCTCTTCGTACCAATGCACCTCGTCGGCAGTGCCAGCAGAGCGCTTAGCACCTGTTACGTCGAGGAGACCAGTGATACCCTGATCGCCGAAAGTTTGGATGTACAAGTCGCGTACATCTGGTTTAGTTGGGTCAATGAGGGTACCCAGTGTAGTGTAATTCGCAGGCGTTGCATCGTAAGACTTAGCTCCGATGTTAGTAGCCGCTGCGTTTGTTTTTCCAAAAGGCATAATTTATTATTTTTTTAGTTGTTTAGGTTTCCAAACCCGCTACTGAGACCCAGAGCGTTTCTGAGCTGATCAGCCAACGGGCTTGATTCTGGTTGTGCGCTTCCTTGATTCGGTGATACTGGGGTTGCGTTAGCCGCGTTTTGCACTACCGCTCTCTGAGCATCCGCCATCCCCTGTCTGTAAACAGACTGAACGATTTTGTCTACGTTATCAATCACGGCTCTATGCATATTCAGCATATCGTAATCCCAGCTACCATCCTCGCGCACATAAGGATCGAAAAACTCGTCAAGGCGAGTGTTTTTCTCAGCAAGCTGACCCTTGTAGCTATCATCCATGCCGAACGTAAAGTTCTTACCATTTCCGAGATCAAATTCAATCCCTTCCATAGCATTCAGCTCGTTACGCATGTTTGAAATCCAGTTGTCATCGATTAATGAAGACTGTTCTTCTGAGGCTTGTCGTTGTGGGGTTTGATATTGCAATCGCATTTCGTCAATACCCTTACGAGCTCCCTCAGCATCGATCTTCATTTGCAGTTGCGAAAGCTTCACCTCCTCTTCTGAGTGCAGATCTGGATCGAGCTTGTACTTGCTAGAGACCAACATCCCGATTTCTTCTTGAGACAGGTTTGGGTAATCAGATGCCATTTGCACCTGGATAGCAGTCAGGTCATCCATTTCGGAAGGGTTTAACTGCTGGTAAACAAACCAGTCTCGCGGATCACGACCTGTATTTTCTACAAATTCCGCAATCTTAGCGATTCGTTCGTCGAGCTCTCTTTGCTCCTGCTGTTGAGCCATCAAATCATCAAAAGAACTTACGCTTCTCCCAAGCCTTTCGCTAAGGAATTCGAGCACAGTCCCTTCGAGTTCTTCTGGGCTATAATATTCTTGTTGAGCCTGCTGCTGATCAGGCTGCGGCTCTTCATAGAATTCTTGTTGTGTTTGCTCAACCTGTGAGGCAGCCTCTTGTGTAGGCTGTTCTTGAACCATTTCTGGTTCTGGTTGAGACGTAGACTGAGCTACCTCTTCGTCAGAAATAAATCGAATTTCAGTATTCTGTTCAGGCATAGTGGTTTGCTCAATTGCTTGATTGTTTTCTTGATTCATTAAAATTTAATTTAAGTGCAAATATATAACTTATTTACTTCCTGTACTTTGCCAGCCTCATTTACCCTACTCTTTTTAACTTTAGCCATGACTTACAAGCTTGAACTTGGCCTCTTTAACAGCGCCTTCGTGTGGTTTGTAATCTCCTTCCATGAGAAAATATCTGCCCCGATCAACCATCCAATGGTAACCAGAAGGTGCAGGAACAGACTTCGTAGCGCTGCTGATATTAAGTTTACCACCCTTGTTTTTCTTTACGCTGTTCATCTTACCACTTCACTTTGTTAGCCCAATAAGCCGCGCTTGTGGGGCCTTTAGCTATATTCTTTCTGTGTCTGGCTTTAAAT
>Ga0208898_1000806_pt1 | contig 22791 bp, 31 predicted proteins | sample VirMetDEL_Mar_4_FD_184513 | JGI IMG/M metagenome (GOLD analysis project Ga0208898, IMG submission 184513) | Aqueous microbial communities from the Delaware River and Bay under freshwater to marine salinity gradient to study organic matter... | ecosystem: Environmental > Aquatic > Marine >...
GCATTGTTTCTTATTACAGAAGGTTGTGATTCATCAGTATAACCTTTGAATAAAACTTCAAACTGTGCTTCTGGTGTTTGAGCTGCAAAGTAATCTTTCATTTGATTTTTTATCATAGCTAATTCTTTAGCTTGTTCGGATTCAATGTCTAACTGTTCACCAGCTAATGCAATTTCTCTTTTAGCTTTATCTTGTGTACCTATATTTTTAAATAATTGTTCAGTTGGTTCAAGAAACGCTTTAGCTAAATTAGCAGCTGTACTACCGCCACCTGTTTCTGACATGCCTCTTAGTCCACCTGTTATTAATAATTGAGCTACTGGATCTATAGATTGAACAGGATAGTCTGCATATACTTGTTCTAATCTTTCTCTTGCAGAACCCACTTTAAAATTTTCTCTGATACCAGTCATAATACCACCACCGACATCACCACCTTTTCTAAACATTGGTCTTCTTAATATTTTACTATTCATCATTAACCTCTTTGTATTACTAATGGAGAAGGATTTAATGCCTTATATATTCCCGCTAATGTTGAAGCTGCACTTAATCCAGTTTGTAATGAGCTAGGAGTAGGTTGAATTGTTTGTTGCTGTTGAGCTGGATATCCTGATATCAGACCCATGATGCCTGATCCAAGAGTTTGTGCTGCTTGAATAGGTTGTTGTAATTGAGCTTGAGCTAATTGTTGTTGAGCAGTTAATGTTGCTTGATCTGCTGCTTGTTGGATACCACCTAAAGTAGTTAATCCTGCAATTTGTGATCCTGCTAATTGTGGAGCTAACTGAGCTAATTGTGCTTGTTGACCATAAGCAGTTTGAGCTAATTGTTGAGCTTGACCAAAACCTTGTTGTAATAATTGTGCTTGTAATGCAGCTCTGTTTCTATCTGATGCAGATTGATATTCTGCTCTTTGAACACCTTCTCTTCCACCACCAAATGCACCTTGACCAATTGCTTGCGCAGCTAATTGAGGTAAACCTTTTGCAGCCTGCACATCAAATTCTTGTAAAGTTGTATCTATTACATCTTGTTGATACGGAGACATAAACTGTTGGTATGCAGTTGGTCCTGTTAATGAACCAGCAGCTTGAAGATAAGGAGCGTATGCACCTAATCCACCTGCTTGTCCGATTGCTTGTTGAGTTAATGCACCAAGTCCAGCAGTATATTGTGGACCCATTACTTTTGATAAATCAGCAGTCTTTAATCCACCAACAGCTTGTTGTAATTCTGTAATATATGGTTTTGCAGCTGCTTCTATAAACTCAGGTGGTTGCGTTATTTGTGTAATTGTTTCAGCCATTAAACTCTTCCTCCGTTTTCTAATTTTTTCATCATGTCATACATACGTTGCGCGCCAACGTTGACATTGCCGTCACCCATTCCTCTTACAGCATCTGCTGTAAATACAAATTCATTGTTAGATAACATTGCAGGGATATCATCTTCTTTTTCTTTTACACCAACCGGAGGAATAAATCCACCAGTATCTCTCATGTCTAATTCTGTTGCACCTGCGGGGTTTTGATTTAATGGAAGACCCATGATGCCTGCTGCATTGATAGCATTTTGTTCTGGATTATTATTACCAAAAGCATAACCAATTCTACCACCATTAGCTTTATTTTCAGAAAGTCTTTCTCTAGCTTCTTCAATTGCTTGTTGCTGACTAAAACCTGCTTCCATCAGTTCACCTACAAGCTTCATAAATTTACTTTCATAATCATCAGAACCTGAATTAAAACCAATTCTACCACCATTAGCATAGCCACCAGCACCTGATGTGTATTCAGCTAAATCTGCTTCTACTAATGCTGGAATTTCTTCTTCAGGGTATCTCAATTCTCTATATGCTTTTTCTAATCTTGTTTTTAATGCACCAATGTTTCTTTCACCACCAACAGTAGCACCTTCTTCATCAGAAGGTAAACCTCCACCTAAAGCACCACCTAGTACAGTTCCTGCTAATGCACCTTGAAATAATTTATTCTTTAAAAGACCACCTGTTCTAGTCATGTCTTCACCTACAGCTGTACCAAATATTGATTGTCCAAATGGAGATGCTTTTAAAGCACCAAATGTATTACCAATACCATATTCTCCAAATAAACCTTTTGCTGGACCAAACATAGATTGTCTACCAAACAAGCCGCCTCCAAGAGGACCTGGTGCTCCAGGGATACCAAAACTTATAGCAGCTAACATAGCTGCCTTTCCTATGTCAGATTTAGCAAAATCTTTAATGCCACTAACAGCACCTTTTACAGCGCCAGTAACACCTTTAACAGCTTTCTTTACAAAGCTTCCTAATCCGTATTGTTGTCTTGGCTCAAGGCTCATTATGCCTCCACCCATTCTTAATTGACGTTCCATAAGTGATCTATTTATTGCCATAATTTTTTGTTTAAACTAGTTTAAGGCAGGTAAAAAACCTGTAATTATTGACTTTATTATTTTTTAGTCTTTTCGTCAATACGTTTAGTATACTGTAATTCATCCCAAAGTCTACCACAATATTGGTATTCTCCTGTGTGAGTTATATAGTCCATAATATAGGCATATACTTTACCACCCATATCTGTCCATCTTTTACAGAATCCAAAGTCTTCACCAAAGAATTCTTTAGTTTTAGGGTCATGTATACAGTCAAATAGGTTATAAAAATTTTCCTTAAATACCTCTTTACCATTAACAATAGTTGGTTGATTAATCTTTAATTCAGGGTGATGTGCCATCATCTTTTCTATTAAAGATCTCTTAATTAACATACATCCAGTAGGAGCATGAGATACTTCTGCTACACCATTATTAACTGTAATCTCATTTTTATTACTTACTTTTATTGGAAAAGTATATCCTGATTTAGATAGATGATCTGCTTCATCTAACGCTTCTTTATGTAGTCTTCTCCATGCTTTATCCCAATCAAATGACTTCATTGGATATGGACATGCAATAAGATCTTTGTCTTTTTCTATCATTGTAAATATAGTCTTAGATTGAAAATCTATATCTGAATCTATAAATAATAAGTAATCATATTTTTCAGGTGCATTCATAAATTCAGCTACTAATAAATTTCTACCTTGTTGTACTAATGATGATTTCATTAAACTAAAACTAACTAACATTCCTTTTTGCATGCATTCTTGTTGTAATACTAATAATGATTGACAAGTATGTATACTAATCTCACTGTGACATGGAATAGCTACAAATATTTTTGTAACTTTTTTAGATGGCTGTATTTTTATTTCTTGATTATTTTGATTATTATTAAACCAGATAGGCTCATTGTTTTGCATTAAGTGCTCCTTGTAAAAATCTTGTCCAAGATATTCCTTTTATTCTCCAATCATAAAATCTATTTACATATTTTATTTGTTCTTTTAAATGTTCTTGAATTCCTGGTGTCTTAATTGCATCTGCTGCCATATCAATACCTGCAGCAAATTTATTAGACAAACTTCTATAGTTATTTGAATAAGGTATAGTCATTGGAAACTCTGCACAAGTTTCATACAAAGCTCCATAGTTTGTAATTATACAATATAAACCTGCAGCCATAGCCTCAAGAGCTGATATGCAAAATGTTTCTTCCCATATAGATGGATAAACATATAAATCATAATTCTTTAAATTTTCTTTTATATATTCATTAGGTTTATATCCAATGTAACTTACGTTAGGTAATTTTTTAGCTTGATCATAAAGAGCTTGGTAATGTTTATCATTAGCTTCTGCAAATGCTTTGCCATATACTTCACAAGAAGAATATACATCAAGTTGTATATTAGGATTTTTTACGAGTTGCATTGCACCTAATAAAACAGATAAACCTCTCCATGGTGTAGATTGATGTATTATTTTTATTTTTCTATTACCTTCTATTATTTGATTTCTAGGTTCTATATTGTCTATACCATTTTTTATTATTACTGATCTTTCAGTTGGTATATCAAAATGATCTCTAAACTTTTCATAGTTCCAATTAGAATTAAATACATACCAATCATATTTAGAATGATTAGATTTATCCTTGAACCATGGTGCCAGATTCGGTTGATCGTAAGAATTTTTTTGCCAAAGTATATTTAATTTAGTTGGGTGTAATGGAATTTTTTCTGGTACAGATGTAGTTATTTGTACTTGATCCAATAGCTTTGAATCAACATACTTTCTTAAATATTCAAATTGTAATTCTGTTCCGCCTCTAGGATTTATTGTCATTTCTACTCATTACTTTCTTAAGCGCTTCAAGACCTTTTGGTGATACTTCAACTGTTAAATCTTGTTGTATATGATCTGCAGTTGTAACCGTATTGGGGTCATTGATATCCGCATCTCTTTCTGCTTCGTCTTTATATACTTTCCCTGTAAATTTATTTTTAATTACAACATGAGTTGTACAATTAATTTTTAATATGTCTTCGTCGTGTGCCATTATCCGTTTTGATCCTCTCTACTTATTTCTAGTATTGATATGGTTGCACTTATACCAGATGTATCTGAAGTTTCAAGAGCAATTAAGTCATTGTCTTCTAGTATTAATGGTCCTTTAGCTACATTACAAATAGTTGGTCCTGTGATACTTGCATGTGCAACAACATAACTTGTTGTAGCAGAGCTATCTGTGATATGTACTTTAAATGTTTTTGATCCACTAGAATTTGTTACTTGTACATTTTGAATAATTGCATTGGCATTACTTGGACAAGTATATGTTGTTACTGCTGTAGTAACTGTAGGATCATAGAATGCATTTTTATAAAAGTTAGCCATTTGTCGTATCGTACCATTTTAATGAACCAATAACACCATCATTATTAGATGCACCTTTAGCACATAAAGTTAGTGTGTCAGATACACCTGCTATTGTTTGTCCAAGTTGATATTCAAAATTAAAACCATCTCCAAAGTTTTCAATAGAAACTCCTTTACCCGATAAATAAGTTCTATTTATAATTGTTCCCCCTGTAATGGTTTTAGTACCGTCTAAATCATACTCTACATCATCAGAATAACTTGTGTATGAAAACGCTGTTGAAGGAGTTGCGTTTTGTCTTAACTGTACTTCAAAGTCAGAGTTAGCTACAGCAGAAGCTATAAAACCTTGAGGAATAATAAGTGCATAAGGTCTTCCTGATTTAATTCTAATGGTTCCTAAATTATAAAATGTACCAGCTGTTGTTAAAGTAACTCCAGCTAATGAAGCAGTTCCAACTGATTGAATAATTCCTTGTGGAGAATAGCCACCTTCAATCATACAAGAAGAACATACTTGTTGTAATACGGCTGCACCAGATATTGTTCCTGTTGTTTCTATTTCATATCTTATTGGTAAGTTTGCAGTTTGCATATAAACGGTATCTAAATTATTAGCATTTAAAAATGTATGTGCTGTAATAAATTTACCATCTATTACAAAACCAACTCTAACAGCTCCCATTCCTAACCATTCATAATCCGTAAATAAAATAGTTGCTTTAGTTGGATCGAGTGTATAGCCAGAAGCTCCTGTCCCATCTAACTTGTCACCATTCCAAGCTGACTGTGCAATTGGATCATCAACACTTGATCCTGATGTATAACTACGTCTTACAATTTGATAGCCTGTTCCCGTATCTTCAAAAAAGATTCCATTATTTGCATCAAAACTTCCAACACGTTGTTCTAATCCAGATTCTTGTGCGTTCATTACAAATGTATTAAATATAAATAATGATTTACCTGGTTGATAAGACATAACTCTTTTGGATTGTCTTATTACTTTATCGCCACTAGCTGTAGTTACATTTAAATTAACTGTAGATTTATTTGCGGTATAAGTAACTGTTCCTGATCCAGTTAAAGATTCATCAAAAAGATTATTTTTTGACATTACATTTGTACTATCAAAAATAGTAAATGGATTAGAAACTCTTAATCTTCCAAATGCATCATAAGCATTTGATCCATTTCCACCACCTATTACTGTAGGCTCTGTATTTACATTGTTACACGCAGACATTAGTACCTCGTATTAAACCAACTAAATCTTTCAGTTTCTTTTTTTAAATCATCTTGATATGAAAAATTTAATTCACTTTTTAATGTAGCAATAGCTTCTAATATTTGTCTTTGATTCTCAACATCATATTCTTGTTTAGGTTCTGGTATATATGAATTTACTTTAGCCATTAGTTATATGTGCCTCCTTGATAAGGATCTGTATAATCAATTATATCTAAAATGCCATTTTTTACAGGAGCACTTTCAATATATTCTCTATTTCTATATCCGTCATAGTCATTTGAATCCATACCAGGAGGTACGGCTTCCGTTATACCTAATGATCTTAAACCACTTCCTCTACCTTTATCTATGTTTACTCCAGGTTTTTGAAATAAACCAAACTCGCCTCTAGCATAATCTGCTAATGTATCATAATTTCTTATACTAGGTAGTGAACTACCAATTTTATATGCTACTCCGGCTAATGGATTTAATAAACCTAATATGCCACCAAATATAGATTTACCAAAACCACCTGCTTGACTAAATCTAGATTGAAAATCTCCTGTTACTGGATTAATGTTTCTATAACCTCTATTAAATAAATTATCTAAAAAAGAACCTGTATATTTTTGCGTTGGACCAAATACAGTTGGGCCTACATAATCTATTTTTTCATAGTCAGGTCCTTGATTTGCAACTATGTCTCTTTGATTTCTATTTTGTTCTGGACTACCTCTATCATCAGGACCTGGACCACTTTTAGATTTATCATTAGGTCCACCCATTGTATCTCCACCATATCTGTAATTAATTCTTTTATCTATCATTAACGTCTACCATCCGGTTTTACATCTACTCTTAATGTTCCATAACGCCAAGTTTCACCTACAGCGTCATTAGCTATTTTAATTGAAAGCAGTCGACCTCTTGCTCTAGTATCTACCTTATCAGTAGATGATGTAATTGTAAAGGGACCAAGTGGTGAGCTTGATGCTGTGTTACTTGGATAATCATTTAAAAGTAATGTAATTTTTGAATTACCTGTTAATACTTGAAAGTCTGGTATAAAACGTTTCATAGACATAATAAATTCACCGTCACCTCTAAAATCAGCTATACCAGTTGATTGGCCTGTTATACCTCTTCTTGCTGCAATATCAAAATCACCAGATTGTATAAAAGCATTAATAGAAGTAACACCAGATGAATTGACCTGATCAGTTCCGGTTTCATGTTGGTAATATATAGATGCTCCATATAAATTTGTAATACCTTGAATATTAAAATTAGGTGTAGCTGTTGAATTATATTGTGTTGCATAAGGCACATCAAATACACCTGTGTCTGCATAGGATGATCTAGCTAATGATCCAGTTGTCCAACAGTTTTCTCCATAGTTATAAGTAACACATCTGTCAATTTGTGTACTTCCAGCTTTTGGATAAAACCATGTTACTTCATTATATAAAGTATTATGTTCGCCGTATATAATCTGACTTGCATTATAATTAATACCTAGATTATCTCCTGTAGTTGTAAATACAAAATCTTCTACTAAACATGGTAATGCTTTAACTGTTCCATCAAATGCAAAAAATCCACCTTCACCTGACATCCAAAATATCATACCATTAGAATAACTAACTGCATTTTGTCCAATACATCCACAGTTTGTTCCAACTTGTCTAACACTGAATGTAAACGGTGGACCTACAAATTGAATTACATATGCTGCACTATCGGTTAATACAAATACATAATCTTTACCTTGAACAGCTGCTACAATTTTATTACCTGTATCTAATCTAAATGTACCTGCAGTGTTTGTAGCGGTTGGTTGGTACGTTGAATAATCTTCTTGGTTTGAAAATCTTATAAACATTGGATCCTGTGTAGTTGAATCACCAATCGTTGTTTCAGTTCCAAAGTGAAATAAATGTCTATCTCTATCTGATACCAAAGTTAATCTTGTTTTAGTAGGAGCTCCTGACATTAAACTTGCTCTTATACTTCTTGCGCCTGCTGCACCAGCATTCCAAGTAAATGTTCTACCATTATGAATTGTTGCAACTAATATTTCTCCAAAGTTATCAAGACTCCAGATGCCTGGATCCAAGATCACGTCACTAATTGTACGCTCCGTGCCCCAGGTAGAATTTCCCCATAAGTATGTGCCCCATCCATACCCTGCTGTTTGAAATGTTGGACCAACAGTTACATATGGATCAATTTGTGCGGAACCTGTTCCTGAAGTTGTAGCTGCAGAGTTAGATGGCATTGTAATGTCAAATGCATTTGCAGTTACATTTGATATTTCAAATGTGTTTTCTGTAAAATCTGTTGTTGCATAACCTGATCCTGTTGGAACAGTAACTGATGAAAATGTAACATATCTTCCACTTGATAAACTATGAGAAGTTTTGTTTACAGTAACTGTTGGAGAACCGATTGTAGCATCAAAATCAGCTCCAGTAATTCCGGTATCTAAAGGTGTAATGTCATAAAACTTATCACCATAATATAAAAACAAACCTTGTGATGTACCGATTGCTGCATATTTTTCACCAGCTAAAGATGTCCATGTATGTTGTGCTCTAGCTGCACCTGGAAGAGTTTCATTATCAATAGTTAATTGTTCCCAACCACCTATTTTTTCTGGAAGTCCATATCTAAATCTAACAAAATCACCATCAGTCCATTGAGACTCAGCTCCTGATTGTGTTATTTGTTTATTAAAACCTGGTTTAAACTGTAGTTTCTGAAGCATAGCACCTCATTATATATGCTTTTTATTTAATTACTATTAATTTTTTACTTGTAAATCAACAAAAGAATCAGCATCTCCTAGTTTTCCAACTGGAATAAAATTCATTGCAATACAATATCGTGTTTTATTGGATTTGTGAGTGCCTACAATATGATACATTTCACTAGGAAAAAATAACACCATATCTGATACAGGCTTAACCATAATTTCTTTAGTATTGTACATATTCCATTTGTTAGGTAATATATTAAATCTTTGATCAGAAGTATCTTCAAAAAAAATAGCTGCAGATTTTTCATCCATCTGTGGATAATAAACTCCACTAAACATACAGTTCCTATGGTTGTGAGGAAAAGAAGATTGACCTTTACTTGTTTTACTAATCCAAGACGTAGTTAATTTAAATTCGTTATGTCTATATTCAAAAGCTTCATTTTTATATTCTGTAAAAGCATTTAATAATTGTTTTTTTAATTTAGGTAATTTATTTAAAACTTGTTTATCATAAGAAGTGTGAGTTACATGTAGGTAATCTTCTGTCTCTTTTTGTGCAGAGTTTTGGTAAGCACAGGCTGTCTCTAGTTTTTCTAACACTTTTATTGTTTTAGCCGTGTCTGTATTACCCAACACTTGAGAATAAATAGCTTTAGAAAAAACTGGAGTAATTTTACCTTTCATTGCCACCATGGTCCTTTCTTCCAAATTGCTAATGTTATTCTTTCTCCTTTTGTAACTGGCGTAACTTTGTGTGCCATAAAAGATGGAAATACTAATACTGAACCTGGTTTACTAAATTCTTTTATATGTAATGATTCCCCCCACCAAATATATAGATCCCCACCCTCATATTTTTTTTCAGATAAATTAATTAAAGTTGTAAGTTTAGATGTATAACCTTTGTCAAAAAACTCACCATCATAGTGCCACTCGTATTGACCTGCTACATCAGCTTTGTAAATATTATGATTGACACAATCAAATCTTGTAAAATTTCTAGTGGTAAAATTAAAAAATTGATTATTAGTGCTATCAATTAAATCTTCAATATTGTTTATAACTTCACATTTTCTTAAAGTATTTAAATCTAACACTGAAACCTTTGCAGTCTTAACAGCTTTTTTAGATGGTTTGTCTTGTAATTTAGAATTATGACTTGCTAAAATAAATTTGTTTATTTTTTTTATTTGAGCAGGTTTGTATACATCTTGATACCAATAATAACAAAACTTCATGTATAATTAATAATTAATTTTATTCCTCTTACATAATTTTGTTGTACAAGAGTTGCATATTTAGAGTTTTCAAATAAAACCATTTTATTATCTTCAGGGTCAATTTTAACTTTATCAATACCGTTCTCTATAATTAATTTACCATTGTTGGAATCTAAAAATAAAACTGCTGTTTTACAATCAAAAGATCTGTCTCTTGTCAAAGGAGTCTCATAAATAAAAGGTTCTTTCGTAAACAAAATAGCTTTGACTTGAGTTATCATATTAGGTTTTAATTTTTCTAATATAGGAAATATCTCATCAAAGAATGGTGAGGTCTTTTCATGCCAATCAAAAAAGGTATGTTGAAAATAATATTTATCTGTAAAAGTTTGTTCGTTATAATAAAACCAAGCAAACTCATTTGATCTAATGATTTTTTTAATATTATTATAAGTATCTTCTTCTAAAAAATTTTTTATTTCTCTAATGTTACTGTCCATTCTAACTCCTTTGCTATGCTTTCTAAATGTAAAACTTTAATTTTATTTTTTAATATGTATTTATGTAATTCTTTAATATCAATAATCCACCATTGACTTAAAGTTTCTACAACCATTTTATCTGCTTTAGTTCGAGTAGATCCTTTTTTAGCTGTCGTCCCATCTTTCTGAACTTTTAAAGGTCTTACATCAAAACGAAATCTTTCATTGTATCTATCTTTTAAAATACCAGACACATCCCACAATTGCGTTTTACGCGTTCTTTCATTAGGAAACCTAGCATCTTTTAAATATTTTTTAGCAAATGTTGCTGTACTCATTATTATTTAATCCTTTATATATTCTTTATTATTTAATCCTTTATATATTCTTTTATCATACATTTCAATATTAAGATACTTTAAATTTAAGATTGCCCGATACTGTGATTCTATAATCATTACTTGTATAAAATGGAAAAACCTGGTGTGATTGTTTTGCAGGAAACATAATCATTTTGCCTTCAAAACTTTTATCTACATTCAAAAGATCACAACGTATCTCTCCAGTATAATCTACATTTAAAAATGCAAATTTAGAAGTATGATTGTATCTAACATTTAGTGGATCTTCTTTAATATCACTAAAACATTTTTCTTCTTTTTTTAAATCGTACGGAATCTTTATAAAGACAACAAATGAATACAAACCTGAATGAGTGTGAGGAGGATTAAACTCATGTTTCTTTTGAAAGTTTACCCATAGGTCATCAATATAAAATTTACAAGATTGTGATAAAACATTTATCCTTTGCGTGTGGGCAAATATTATAGGGTTAGCTAAACAGTCTATCAAAATAAAATTTTTAAATTCATCACTAATATCATCTATATGGTATTCTTTTTTAATGTGGCCAATTAAACTTTTGTTAGCATCACGACTAGCTTTGTTAACAGCTTTTTTTAACCATGCAAATGCTTTAGGTGGAACTACAAAAGGTACAGCTCGATTACCACTTTCAATAATAGGTTTTGCTTTATCCCAATTACTTGACATCACTTCTTTCATACCAAAATATTTGCACTGTTTCTCTGTCTTGTGCTTCGCTAGTTACTGCTGATGTGCCATGTAATATCTGATTATTATTGATTACGCAACAATTATATGAAGGAAAAAAAGTATTAATCTGAGGATCTTCATCTCTTTTATATAAAAACAATCCACCCCAATTAGGGTACCATTCTTCATTTAAATAAATTGTAGCTGCAGCCACTCTATGTCCATCATCGTGCATGGGTATATAACTATGTGGAGGCCAACGATAATAATTAACTTGCATACCGAACTTTTTACTAGGGGGAAAAATTTTGCTAAATATTTTTCTTACTTGATTATATATGTTTAAGTTCTGATCTAAAGGTAAAATTGGAATATAAGGTGCTCTTCTAATAAACTCTGGCCAATGATAACTTGTCTGCCATCTTTTTTCTTCAAGAGTATCTTGGACATAAGTTTTTATTTCTTTAATAAGTTTATCAGGTAATACATTAGTATGAAAAACAATATTATTCATTAGTTGTAAAATCAAAGTTGATGACTGTTCTTTTGTCATATTTAATTGGATTATTGCCTGCATGATAGATGTCTCCATCAAAATAAATTGATTTACCTTGTTTAGGTGTAACTCTTTTTATAGTTTTATATCCTTTGTATAAAAAAGTAGGATCACCTTCTTTATATCTCTTATCAAAGAAAAAAGTATCTCCATCAGAGTCTTCTACGTAATAAATTAAACTTTTGTAATTTTTTTCATTTTCTAAATCTACATGAGGGTAATTATATTTATCTTTTGTATGACCTGGTTTTTGTAAAGTTCTTCTAATTCTAACTCTTAAAATATCTCGTATAGGTATGTTTAAATCTGGTAAAATAGAATCTACAAAAAGATAATATGCATCTGAATTAACTCCTTTAGGTGCTAGAAACAATGTATGAACATAAGCTGGAGTCAAAGTAATATTTTTATTACCTGGTGTATTAATTTCTTTATCACTTAAAATAGTTCCATAGTAAAACCAAGGAAAAGTATCGGAGTTTAAAATATCTTTTATTTTGTTTTGTTTATCTAGCGAAACTAAATTATTTAATATCTTTATCATATATAGACCCTTTCAATTTATTATGATCCCAATTTACAGGATGCGTCCAAGAAGACAAGGAGTATTTAGTTCCAGATATTAATGGATAAGCTACGTGTGGATGAGTAACCTGTGAGGGCCAAACAAAACACCATCCTTTCGGTATATCTTTGTTAGTCCATTTCTGCCTTGGAAACTCTACATGACATCCTTTGAAATTAGTATTTAATTTTACATTCAAAGTAAATTTACTTGTATCATTATGTAATTTTACATTTTGTCCTTTATGATGATATTTAATAATCATTGGACAAAACCATCCTGAAATATAACTACCTTGAAATTTAGTAAGCAACAAAGGAGATATTCTTTCTTTGTATTGTATACAAAAATTTTTAAATAAATCTTTTTCTATATCTGTAAAAAACAATGTGTTCCAAGGACAATTATCTGTTTCACCTTCTGATTGATTGTAAACAATATAAGGTGCAAATTCTTTTTTCTTCTCTTCACAAATAGCTACTAATTCATCACAAAAAGATTCAGTATAAAAAGGAGTTATTAATATATCCTTTATAAATTTGTATTTCTTACCACAATCAGGGTGTATACCTTTGTTATATATCACAGTCAAAATTAAAAGAAATAATAGTTTTTAAAGTATTAGTTATTTGAGGTGGAGCTCTATGTTTTACATAAGAAGGAAATACAATAATATCTCCTTCATATACAGTTGGCATCATAACTTTTTTAGTTACAGGATCTACAAGTTCTGTGCCGATACATTTTTCATTATACTTCACATAATAAACTCCAGTAAATGTACATCCATGAATATGCCAGTGATGAGTGTTATCTTTTTTATATTGTTGAAACCAAATATCTTTGAACTGTAATGTTTTAAAATCCATCTGTGTTAGAAAAGTTTCAAAACTTTTCATAAAACTAGGTAAAAACATTTCTACCCATGAACGACTAGGATTGGTGCTGTTGTGAAAATCACATTTATAAATGTCATCCATGTTTACATTATTTTTTTTATTAAAAGGTTCTTGTTTAAAATGTGTTAATAATTTGTTTTTAAACTTTTTATGTTGTTTAAATGGAAACTTAATTAATTTATATTGAATTATCTCTTGCATATAGATGGCATACCCAACCAAATTCTTCCATCGTAGGGTTCTTTATCCTTTCTTTTAACATCATTGTAATGAAAAAACACTTGACCACATTCTCCTTTTGGTAAAGGTTTTCTCCAGTGTTCTAGTTCTTCACCTTTGTAAACTAACATATCACCAGGTTTTAATATAATTTTTTTATTTTCTACATAGATAGGCCATGTTTCTCCACCTAGATTTAAAGTTGTAGAAAATTCACAAGGTATTCTATCTTTGTGTTTATGTAATTCATTACCTTTTTCGTATATTCTTGCATAAGAATAAGTAGGCACTAAACTTAAATTTGTAATTTTTTCCATTGTAGGTTTTAACATAACCAGTAAACATTCAAGAGCTGGATCTCCATACACACAATATATTTTTTCTTTAAACATAGGATCGCCAAAAGTTCCATAAGTTGTATCTAGTGCATGTATTAAACATTTCTCTCGTTGTAAAATATATAACAAATCTCTTCTAAATCTTAAATAATTAAAAAAATAATGAGCCATATCTTTAGATATAACTTTCTTAATTACTTGATAATAATCTTTTTTAAAACTCATAGCCTTGGTGTCCCGTATTCTACCCACCCAGTTATAATATATTTATCTCCTGATATTGGAGGATTGCCTCTATGAGTATGAGTAAAACCAGATGGCCAAAGCAATAAAGTATTTCTTTTAGGTTTAAATCTACATTTTTGATACAAAAATTCTGTTTCTCCACCTTCTTTAATGTCATTTAAATAAACCATAAAAGCCATAATTCTATTTCTATATTGCATGTTTGTGTTTTCACAATGCCAACTATGATAACCTTCACCTGGTGAAGTCTTTTGTATTTTAATATCAAAGATAGTATGTTTTTGAAAATGATCTAAAATAGAATATTTTTTTGCATAAATAGGATAAATATCTTTAAAAAAATGATCTATAAAAGGTTTATTAACATAGGGTAAATCTAACATATTATCAAAGAAAGGATCTGAAATTGTTGATACAGCTGTATCTGCAACATCCCATGAACGTAAATTACGTTCACCTACAATACCTTCTTTTTCGCATCGTTTGTAATATTTTAAATATGTATCAACCATTTTGTCTGGCAAAGCATTTTCAAATATAGCGATATGATCTTCTCGTAATGTACTTTTCATACAAATGGATTACCTCTCATCCAAAGAACTAAAGAGTATCTAGTGCCCCTAGTAACAGGTTTAACCATATGGTACGTATAAGATGGGAAAACTACAATAGATCCTTGTTCCCTGACTTCTTTACATTCAACTTTTCTTTTATTAATATCAAACATAAATTGTCCACCACTATAATTTTCTTTATCAGATAAAATAAGTGACATAGATAACTTTCTAATAGTGTTAGATTTGTCAGGTTCTTCATAACTATCTACATGCCAATCATAAAATTGATTTCTGCCATATATAGTAAATTGCGGATCTTCTGTTCCACTTAATTGTAAATTCCAACCTGCATTTTTATTAGCTAAATGTATATAAGGTTCACATATATGCCTAACCCAAGAGTCTCTTAAAAAAACAACATCTGAATCTCTTAAATTAGAGTTTTTATTTTCTCCTTCGTATCCACCTACCAATCCTTTTTGTTTGGGTAAGTTTAAACCTTCATTAATAATAAAGTTACACATACTTTTAGGTATGACTTTAGGAAAAAACCAATATGCATATTTAAATATCATTCTAAACCTTTATAGGTTTAAGTAGCATAAATTGTTATTGATGTAAATAGATTAGATTGCTTGCCAGTTTAGGCTAGTTGCATTCCAGTAATATTTGTTAGATGTAGGCTCTCCAGCATCATCGTATTCTGTAGCTTCCCATCTTTGAGCTGATTCGTTCCACTCTGTTCCATAAACAAATGTATTTTCATCTACATTTTGAGTTGTAGGTTTAGCAACTGGTGCTTCCCATAATCCAGTGTCATTATTTAAAGTCCAAGAATTGTGAGGTTGTGGTTCTATGAATCCATCTTTTGCTTCGTCCCATGTCCAACCTACAGCTGGCATGTTTTTTCTAAAAGGTGTTCCACCATCACTGTGAACGTTTCCTGATGTATTGAAAGAACATTGTTTCCAATTTCCACCTAATAAATTTGTACAGTATTGTTCACCAACACTTGGTGTTGGTGCTTCCGCATCATCAACTTTTATTATTCTTAAAACTATGTTGTTATTGTCAATTTCTGCAAATGTTGCCATTAGTCTACCTGTACCGTTCCAGTTACTGTAAATACTGCATATTTATCGCCGCCAGGAGTTGTGCCTGTTGTGTTTGTACCTGGTGTAACAGTTAATGAGTTTGCTGAAGGAACTCTAAAAGTTATTCTTCCAGATCCGCCTCCGCCGCCTGGGCCTCCGCCGTCAGCGCCGCCTCCACCGCCACCGCCACCGGTGTTAGTTGAGCCAGGATTTCCTGATCCTCCAGGTCTGTTTCCGCCATTTCCTCCGCCTCCAGTTCCTCCTGGTCCGCCAGAGTTTCCGATGTAGCCGCCTCCGCCGCCACCACCAGCATATGTTGAATCTCCTAAACCTGAAATATTTGCGTCAGGTGCTCCATTTCCTCCAGGGCCACCTGTTCCTCCTGATCCTGCGTTTCCTGCTCCGCCACCTCCAGATGTTGAACCTCCGCCAGGAGTTCCTTCTGGAGGAGTGTAACCTCCTTCATTACCAGATCCAGGGCCTCCACCACCAGAGCCACCATTTGTAGTAGCTGATGGTGTATTAATTTGTCCACCATAACCTCTTCCTCCACCTGTTGCAGAAAAAGTTCCGTCTGTATATCCAAAGCTAGAGTTTTGTCCTTCAGCTGCTGAAGCTGCTCCTCCAGATCCAGATCCAATAGTTACTGTGTATGGAGTACCAAGATCCATACCAATTACTTCTCCAGATGAAAGAGGTGTTGTACCAAAAGATAATCTAAAACCACCAGCTCCGCCGCCGCCTGCAAGGTCTTTTCCACCCCCGCCGCCTCCGGCTACAATCATGTATTCGACTTCAGCAGGTTTTTTTCCGCCACCACGGCCAAATCCTCTTCCTGATGCTGCTCCTATTGATCCTAATAAAGGCATCTTTCTATCCTCCTAATTTTACGCGAATTGCGTTTGTGCTGCAAGTACAGTAAATGTTGATGCTGCAGTTTTAATTGCAGTGTAAGTATAAACATCATTTGATGTTACGTTTCCAGCTGTAGGGGCTGCTCCACCTTGCCATACTGGAGTTACTGTAGAACCATCTACTTGTACTGTAGTATTATAATAAGCTGTTGCATTTTGTTTTGAAATGTATGCAACTGTGATTGATTCACCAACGTCCATAGACGCATCTAAAGAATTTGAACCATCACCTCTTAAATTAACTGTAAAGTTTGCAGTAGCTGCTGCAGTGTCTAATTGTACACCTTGAGTATTTGTATCAAAGTTAATGTTTGAAGTATATGTTCCATTAACAGTTACTTTTTCTGCAAGACCTTGAATTTTACCATTACCATTTAATGTAACTCTTCCAATTCCTTTTGGAGTTAAATTAAAATCAATGTTTGTGTCACTTCCTACTGCTGCTACTTCAGGAGCTGAACCAGTTGCTTGGTTAGTTACATCAAAGTAGTTAACAGCTGAAGCTGTTTTTTGAAATCTAATATATGGATTGTTTGAATCATCTTCAATCGCACCAGCGTCATCAACAATTATATCATTACCGTTTGTATCTAGGATACCTGATAATTGTGGAGTGATGTCTGAAGATAAATCTGTGAAAGCTGTGTCAACAACATCAGTACCATTTGAGTAAACCATTTTAGTACCTTTGTCAGTTGCTGCCCATGTTACACCTGAACCAGAAGTAGTTTTAACAGTTACAGTAAATGCACCTGAAGTTCCGTTTTCAATGATGTAAGTTTTTTCTACTGAATCAGGAATTACAACATCAATGTTTCCAGTAATAGTTCCTGTTAATTTAATTACTTGGTCTTTACCATTTGATAAAGCACCATTTGAAAAAGTTAAAGTTGCACCAGTAGTTGCGTTAACTGTAACTGCAGAATAACCACCAATAGCTTGTTCTAAAATTAATAAATTTGTATTTGTAATTTGTCCCCAAGTTCCCGAGTTTTCACCAGTTGCTTGAACCGTTAACTTTAGGTTTGCTGATGTTGAGTTTGCCATAATTTTTTATCTCCAATGTTTATTTTATAAATTTTTTGACAACTATTGTCAATATATATTTTTTAAGCAGCGGTGTCAACTTCTTGCCAACCTGGTGGAACAACTGGTGCTGTGCCAGTATTTACTTCATTCCAAATCAATGTTTTAAGGCTTCCTTCAGCCATTGTCAAGGCATTTCCTGACAATAATACATTAGCATTTCCTGTAACTTCGTCAACATCATTTTCTTGTATGGTCATTTCTTGACCACTTACTTCAGCTATAGTATTTGCATCTAATACTGCTGTTCCAAGATTGATTGTTGCAGCTTGTGCATACCCTGTAGCATCAAAATATTGACCATTACCCCAAGTAGATTGACCCCAAGTTTGCTCACCCCATGCTATATCTGTAATTGTACCTGTATTAGCATCACCTTGAGTTACAACGTCATCTAACGTTGCAGTCATTTCTATACCTATAATATTAGCATCAGGTGCAGGATCCACGTCTCCTTCCTGCATACCCATTACTAAAGTATCTACTTGTTGATTACCATATACTCCATAACCCCATGCAGAATTACCCCAACTCGCTGCTGAAGTAGCTGAAACTTCTACAATTGTATTTGCATCTAAATCAGCTGTGCCCTCATTCATTGTCATGGCCATTGATGCAGATACATCATTTAAAATAATTGTTGAACCATTGGTTCCATCAAAATGAAGTAAGTTTACTGTATTTGCATCCGTGCTAAATTCTGATGTTGGAACAGTTATTGTAGCTTCTGTAACTGGGTTATATCTTGCAATATTAGATTGTCTGTATTCATCAATATAGGCTGAAACTGCATTGGCCCCATTTAAGTCTGCTCCTATAAATGTTCTATTTGAATTATTGTTATTTACTAAACCGCCACCTATAGCATTTCTTCTTGTTCCTCTTGACCATAATGCTCCGTTGTTTGAAGCATCTCTAGCAAAAGCTAAATGCATCCATGTATTGTTTGAAAATAAACCTGATGAAGATGATAACTGTGCACCATCTTCGTAAAGAATTAAATTTCCATTGTTAATTCCTATTGAATAACCATTACCACTTGTATTTCTTCCATCCCAAAGAATACCTGTTTGTGTTGTAGCATTTGAAGCATACCACCAAAATTCTATAGTAAATGCTCCACCATCTAGACCATCAACAGTTCCTGATGCATTTACGTAATCACCTGTACCATCTAATAATAATGAAGCTGTTCCAAATTCTTTTTGAGCCGTAGATAATTGTGCATCTCCATTTACAGAGAATTCATTACCACCTATTGAAGGATTAAATACATCTACAACCGCTTCTTGATATTGAAGCGTTGCGGTCATAGGTTGACCGGTTACATCTGCAACAAATGATGCAAAACCTTCTGCATCACCTTCAGCAGCAGTCATTTCTTCACCAGTTAATACATCAGTTTGACCATCAGCATTAATAGTTAAATCGTCTAATGTAGCTGTTAAACCTATTCCAGTTAAATCAACTACTAATCCTGATATACCCCAAGTTTCATATCCCCAGGTATCAGAACCCCAACCTATATTAATTTCATTATCTACAGTAACAGCACCAAGATTTGCAGACATTTGAATTCCGTCTGAAATATATGCTGTACCAAAAGCACCCCAACCAGTGAAGCCCCAAACAGAACCTCCCCAACCAGAATTTATTTCGTTATCAATTGTTACTGAACCTGTATTTGAATTTAATTCTTGACCTGTTGGAATTACTTGTCCAAAACCATTCCATATGTTTTGACCCCAAGTAAGTCTACCCCAACCTTCGTTAATTTCTCCGGCTGTTGTTTCGTCACCTAAAGTAGCTGTAAATTCTATTCCTGTTGGTAATGCAGTTGTATCGGATAAATCTCCCCATTCACCATTACCATAAGAAGTTGCTCCCCAACCTTTTCTTACAAATGATTCTGCTTGACCTTGATTTATATCTAAAGAAAAACTAGTTGGAATTAAATTTACATTTTTTAAATCACCCCAACTTCCAAAGTTCCAAGTACGTCCTCCAAAACCAGAATTAACTTCAGCAGTTACAGTTGGCTCACCTATAGAAGCGTCAAGGTTTCCACCTCCGCCCCAATAAAAATTACCATAGGCATCTCTACCCCAGTAAGTGTCATTTGGATTTGTTACATTAACGTAAGCATTACCAAACTCACCCCACTTAAGGTATCCAAAAGTATTACTGCCCCATCCGGCCATAGGAGGTTACCTCCTAATTAACCAGAGATCCTTAGAATCGCTGCAGTTGATGTTGGTGCTGGGAACTGAATTGTAAATGTACCAGAAGTTGCAGTTTTGTCTCCACCGAAATCTAATACAGCAACAGCTGCGTTAGCTTGAGTAGCAGATGTATTGTAAATCAATGCACCTCTAGCAGTTAAAGTTACACCAGTAAATGATAAGTTGTCAAAGTCAACTCTTGCTACACCAGCAGTGATTGATGTTCCTGCATTAACTAACGCACCACCACCTGCTGTGTATTGACCAGAAGCAGACACTTCTTGAGAAGTAGTGTATGATGTTGTAGCAGAAGTTAAAGTCGCACCTGCGGTATAAAGAGCTAATTTAAACACGTCTCCACCAGATTGTTTGAAATTGTGATCACCTTCCAAAAGTTCTTTTTTGAAAGAGTTCGCAATTGCCTGAGTTATAGCCATAGTTTATCTCCTTATATATTATTTTCCTCCGACTCGAGGAACACCACTTTGATATTCATCTCGTCTTCGTCTTCCCATTTGTTCTATCGAGAAGCCTTCAACCACTTGTTTATACTTTCCTTCGTATAATTGCAAGAGATCATTTGGCCCCTTTAAAAACGAAAAAGCTTCTACTAAGCATGCATACAAAAGTCCGTTGGGAAAAACTTTACTTATGTATGTTTCTGTATTTGTACTCGATAAACCTGGATCTTTCAAGATATAATTTAATTGAATTGTGTAGGTAGCATCTGGAGTAGGAGCTACTACAATAGTGTCATTGTCCCAATAACTGTAATATTTAGGTACTCCAGTTGAGCCAGTTGGATTATATTCTGACATAAAACTTGTATCCCTAAATTGTAAAAATTCTCTATTATCAGGTTGTGAACTTCCGTCAGAGTCTATGATTTGAGCGGACCTAATAACCAATAAATTATCCGGTGTGTCAATAAATCTGTTTGAGGTTACTAAATTAGCTGTTGCATATCTTCTATTATTATCAGAATCTACATCTCTTAAAATTCTAAATTCTGCATCAGATATAAATCCATCTACAATAGTAGATGTTAAAACATTTGAATCTACTTCTGTGTAATCTCTAATTTTTTGTACTAGTTCTGCGTATGTCATTATGTTATACTAATTGTTACCCTTCCTAAATTTGTCTGTGCTTCTCTTCTTCTATTAATAGAAGAACCATTATCAGGAATCATACCATTGTTTGATCCAAAAGCAAAGGCTCCTGGTAAAGTTAAATCAACATTCATAAAACCACCATCACCTGTTTGTGCAGAAAATGTTTGTGGTCTTGCATTGTCTAATCCTTGTGGATCAGCTGTATGTGGTTTTGGTTCTAACTGTGGATGCTTGGGTTCAAATTCGGAAATATGGACTCTAGATCCATTCCATTCAATAACCATTTCTTTATATGGAAATGCTTGACCACTTCTATCAGAAATAAATTGTGCAAATTTTCCATTTGATCTAGACATTTGGGTAATAATTTTTTGGGGTTATAAAAGAACTAGATGAAGAACCATCTTCAGTTAAAGCTCTATTGAGTTCATCCTCGTATAACATTTTCATTTGTTGAACGAGCTCGGGTTTAAATTTTTGTGATAAATAATATGATAAACCTGCAACCATACAAGGTATAAATCTATAAGGTACATCAGCTTCATTAGAATAAGCCCCTGCATCCTGAATCCTGCTTACATAATAATAGTTTAAAAAGTTTCCGGCTTCAGTGGTTCCGGGAGTTAAATATAAAGTAATTGTGACTCTATCAATAAATCTTTGTACAAAATATTGTGATGGAACACCTGTAGCTGTTTTATTTGAAAATGCTTGATACTCTGATCTGTTTATTTTTGTGAGTGGTGTATCAACACTAGATGCATTTCTATAACTTGCTTCTAATATATCATCAACTCCATATACTGCTGTTGCATCTGAAGTGCCATCAGCTGTTGATCTATACATTACATATTCTGCTTGACCATCAACTAATGTAATTGAATTATTTTTTACTTGCCAAAAATGCAAACCTCTATTAGCCCACTCTTGAAACATTATGTTCAAAGAACGTCTAGCCGTTTTTATATCATTACCAGAATAATCAAATCGACCTATACGTTCATAGGCTTCAGTAATTATATCATCAATATAAAAACCTGATTCAAAAGTTGTAGTCCCAGAAGTTGCCATTTAAACTCCTATTTGTCTAATAATATCGTAGCCGCAACGTCCGCACCAATAGCATTTACAGTCATAAAACTTTTAAATAAAATTCCATCTTCTGGAAGATTAAATGCAAATACATCACCTGCTGGACAACTTGTTACAAACTGAGTTCCATCTGTATCTTGTAAAGTAATAGATTGAGCTGTAGTAGCATTTGTATTTTCAACAATGATTCCTCTTAATCTAGTTCTTCCTGCGAATACAGATCCAGTTCCTGTAACTCTTACTGCTTTTACATCACCTTTAGCTGCCATAGTTTTCTCCTATTAAAATTGTGTGGGCCCGAAGGCCCACATTAATTATTTATTAAGCTGCAAATGCAAACGCACCAGTAACAGCTGCTGCTGCACC
>Ga0208898_1000808_pt1 | contig 22787 bp, 19 predicted proteins | sample VirMetDEL_Mar_4_FD_184513 | JGI IMG/M metagenome (GOLD analysis project Ga0208898, IMG submission 184513) | Aqueous microbial communities from the Delaware River and Bay under freshwater to marine salinity gradient to study organic matter... | ecosystem: Environmental > Aquatic > Marine >...
CAACCCGACCCAACTCAGCGCATCCCACAGCCCATCCCCCAGCAACGCGGCAAACAAACCGACGGCGCTGAGCAGGCCGATCCCCAGCGGAATGCCGAACACTTTCCAGAAACTCGATTGACGCGGCCTCATGCCTTGCCCGCCTTGCGCCGCACCCACCACAGGTACACACCGCTGCCGAGCACGACGATGGTCAGCCCATCCAGTAGCGCCCAGAGGATTTTCATCGGCATGCCGCCGTAGTCGCCGAAGTGCAGCGGCTGCGACATGCCCATGGCATCCATGTACCACGGCCGCTCGGCGATCGCGGTGACGGCCAGGCTGCTGGCGTCGATCAGCACCGGCGTGAGCAGGTGCGAAGTCAGGTGGGTGCTGCCCTTCATGAACACCGCGTAATGGTGCTCACTGGAAAAGCGCGTGCCGGGGAAGGCGATGAAGTCCGGCTGCATGCCGGGCGCGGCCGCGGCGGCGATCTTGAGCAGATCGTTGGCCGGTGCGCGCAGGGTCAGCGGCGGGGCGTGCTGGTACGGTTCGATCATTGCGCTGAGGCTGTCGTTGCGCCAGGCGGCGATGATCAGATCGGCACAGGCGCTGATCACGCCGGTCACGCCGACCACCAGCGCCCAGGTCAGGGTGACCACGCCGATCAGGTTGTGCAGGTCGAGCCAACGCAGGCGGGTGGATTTGTCCTGGCGCACGGTGGCGAACGTCAAGCGGCGCATGAACGGCAGGTAAAGCAGCGTGCCCGAGACAATCGCCAGCACAAACAGCAGGCCCATGAACGCCAGCAGCCACTTGCCCGGCAGGCCGGCGAACATATCCACATGCAGGCGCAGCAGGAACAGCGTCAAGCCGCTGTTGGCCGACGGCATCTCCACGGTTGCGCCGGTGCGCGCGTCGAGCATGAACGTGTGCGACGCATTGGGTTCGGTGCCGGCGGTGGCGGCCATGATCGCGATCACGCCGTGCGGGTCGTCTTCGTCCCACGCCAGGTATTGCATGACTTCGCCAGGGCGATGCGCCTGGGCTTTGGCCACCAGTTGCTCGAGGTTCAGCTTTGGTGTGTCGGCGGGCATCTGCTGCAACTCGGGTTCGTTGCCCAGCAGGTGATCGAGCTCGTGGTGGAAAATCAACGGCAGGCCGGTAAGGGCGAGCAGCAGCAGGAACAAGGTGCAGATCAGGCTGGTCCAGGTGTGGATAAAGGACCAGCGGCGGATGGTTCGGCTTTTCATTTGTTGGCCTTCAGACACACCCGGGCCGCCCCAGGGGGCGGCCGGATGGTTAACTCAGTCGTTTACCACTGGTAGGTGGCGCTGGCGACCACACTGCGCTGGTCGCCGAAGTAGCAGTAGGAACCGTCACAGGTGGAGAGGTAGTCCTTGTCGAACAGGTTGGTCGCGTTCAGTTTCAGCGAGGCGCCTTTGAGGCTGTTGTCCAGGCGGCCGAGGTCGTAATGCACGGCGGCGTCGAACACCGTGTAGGCGTTGGCCTTGCCCGTCCAGGTATTGCCCTGGTCGCCATAGGTATTGCCGGTGTAGCGGGCCCCGGCGCCAATGCCGAAACCGTCGAGCATGCCGCTGTGCCAGGTGTAGTCCGTCCACAGGGAGGCTTGCTGGTTCGGCATCAGTTGCAGGCGGTTGCCTTTGTATTGGCCTTTTTGCACTTCGGACTTGGCCAGGGTGTAGGCGGCTATCAGCTTGAGGTTTTCACTCACGTCAGACACGGCTTCGAGTTCCAGGCCCTTGACCTTCACTTCGCCGGTCTGGTCGGTCACCGATTCGCCCCCGGCACCGAAGCTGGTGACCAGCACGTTTTTCTGGGTCAGGTCGTAAACCGCTGCGCTGAGCAATGTGTTGGAGCCGGGAGGCTGATACTTGACCCCCAGTTCCCATTGCTTGCCCTGCGTGGGCTTGTACGATTTGACCGGGTCGACGCTGGCATTGCTCGCCGGCTGGAAGGACTCGGCGTAGGACAGGTACGGCACGAAGCCCGAATCGAAGACATAGCTCAGCGCCGCGTTGCCACTGAAGTTCCGGCTGCGGTCGGTGTTGGTCGCGTCGTCCTTGTTGAAGTACGTGGTGCCCTGATGCACCCAGTCTTCACGCCCGCCGAGGGTCAGGCGCCATTTGTCGAGGGCCATCTGGTCTTGCACGTAGAGGCCGGTCTGTATGGTTTTCTGGTTGTAGTCGTAGTACGCGTCGGAGCGCGGCGGGCGGACGATCGTCTGGCCGTAGGTCGGGTTGAAGATATTGGTCGTCCCGGCGCTGCTGAAAATCGACAGATACGAAGTGTCGGTGCGTTGATGATCGAGCCCCAGCAACAGCGTGTGCGTGATGTCAGCCGTGTTGAAGTCAGCCTGGAAATGGTTGTCGACCGCGAATTGGCCGATGTTTTCGTCAACGTTGGTCGACGAACGACCGATGTTGCCCGCAGCGTCGGCAGGGCCGTAGATCAGTGAGCCCACGGTCAGTTGCTGGAACGCCAGCTCCGACTTGGTGTAGCGCAGGTTCTGGCGGAACTGCCATGTATCGTTGAAGCGATGCTCGAACGCATAGCCCAGCGCGTAGTAGGTGCGGTCATAAAACTCATAGTCCGGATCGCCGAGGTTCTTGTGGTGGGAGACCTCGCCCAGCGGCGATTTGATCTTGGTGCCCTGGATCGGCAGGAACTGGCTGGTGGTGCCGGTATCGTCGCGGGTGAACTGCGAGAGCAGGGTCAGCTTGGTGTCGGTGTCGATGTTCCAGACCAGGCTGGGGGCGATGTTGTAGCGCTTGTTGTCGATGTGGTCGACCTGGGTGCCAGCATCCCGGACCACGCCGCTGACGCCGTAAAGGAACTGGCCTTCATCATCGATCTTGCCGGTGCTGGCGAAATTGATCTGGCGATAGTTGTCACTGCCGTATTGCACTTGAATGGCATGGCTCGACTCCGCGCTGGGGCGCCGGCTGACCATGTCCAGCAGGCCGCCCGGCGGGGTCTGGCCATAGACCGAGGAGGCTGGGCCACGCAGCAGGGCGAGTCGATCCAGGTTCCAGGTTTCGGCCTTGGGGTTGGCGTACACACCGCGTGGCAACGGCAGGCCGTCGAGGAATTGGGTCGGTTCGAAGCCGCGAACGCGCATCCAGTCGTAGCGGGTGTCGCTGCCGTAGCTGGCGGACACAATGCCGGGCATGTATTTGACGGCGTCATCCAGGTTCTGCACGTTGCGGTCCTGCATCTGCTCGCGGGTGGCGACGGAGATCGAGCGCGGTGCTTCGACCAGCGCGGTATCGGTCTTGGTGCCGGCGGCGGTACGCGTCGCCAGGTAGCCCTGCACCGGGCCCCAGGCGCTTTCAGTGTTGCCCTGGGCAACGATGCTGGTTTGCGGCAACGCCACGACCCCGTCCGCAATCGCCACCAACGTGTAAGTCCCCGCGCTGCTCTGCTCCACCTGCAAGCCGCTGCCGCGCAGTGCCTCGCGCAGTGCGCCCGGGGCGTCGAACTGGCCCTGGACCGGCGCCGAGGTTTTGCCCGCGGCCAGTGCCGGGCTGAGGGTCAGCGCGAGGCCGGCCTGGCTGGCGATCTGGTTCAGGGTGGCGGCCAATGGCGCGGCGGGCAGGTTGTAGGCGCGCACGCTGGACGCTTGCTCGGCGGCGATCAGCGCGCTGCTGGTCAGCGGGGTGCTGAGGGCAATGGCCACGGCTAACAGGCTGGGGCGCAACAAGGTGTCTAGCGTGCGGGACATGGGGCGGCTCCTGAATGGAAGTAATTCGCAATTACCCCTGTGCCGAGCGAGATTCGAAAAGTGATAGGGCGAGGTGAAAATAATTGTGGTCTGGGGCTATTTGGTGTTCTGGAGGGCGTCATCGCGAGCAAGCTCGCTCCCACCTTCGACCGCGTTCAGCCTGATACAACGCGGTCGAAGGTGGGAGCGGGATTGCTCGCGCGAGCAATATCCCCGACACCGCCGGACCTAGGGCCTACCCTTCACGGTCACCCACCACGGCGTGCGCTGTTCGATCCGCACCGGCAGCGTCGGCAGCAGTGCGTTGAGCGCCAGGGTGGTGTCGTGCAGCGGGAAGCTGCCGGTGATACGCAGGTCGGCCACGGCGTTATCCACACCCAGGTAGCCGCGGCGATAACGGCTCAGTTCCTCGACTACATCGCTCAGGCGGGCGTTGTCCACCACCAGCATGCCGCGGGTCCAGGCGTCGGTGGCGGGGGGGACGACGAGCAGCGGGCCGAGGCTGTCGCTGCGCATCAGCACTTGCTGGCCGGCCTTGAAGATCTGTTCCTGATGCAGCGCCTCGGGTTGCGCGGCCACCGCCGATTGCAGCACGCTCAGGCGCGTGGCGGCGTCCTCGCGCTTGACGATAAACCGCGTGCCCAGCGCGCGCAGGCTGCCGTCGCGGGTCTGCACATAGAACGGGCGCGCATCGTTGTGGCCGGTTTCGACGAGGATTTCGCCTTCCTGCAACACGATCAGGCGGCGTTTTTCATCGAAGCGCACATCGATGGCGCTGTGGGTGTTGAGGTTGATCTGCGTGCCGTCCGCGAGTGTCAGCGTGCGTTGTTCGCCGGTGGCGGTGCGTTGATCGGCCAGCCAATAGTGGAGCGGTACATAACGTTCCCCGGCAAACAAGGCCAGGCCGCAGACCAGTGCGATACTCGCCAGGCCGCTGCCGAGTTTGCGCACGCGCTGGCGAACGCCCTCGCGTGACTGCAACAACGCCGCCCGCGCCGGGCCCGAGGCCACGCTGAAGCGCTGGTCGAGCAGGCCCAGTTGGCGCCAGGCGCGGGCATGTTCTGCATCGCTGGCCAGCCATTTGGCGAACTCCTCCTGTTCCACGGCGCTGCCGTCCCCTGAGTCGAGGGACAGTTGCCAGGCAATCGCCGCATCCAGCACCCGAGCTGACACCGGTTTGCAACTGATCGCACTCACAGCGGCTCGCCATACAACGCGATGTAGCACTGACGGATGCCCTGGGCCAGGTACTGGCGCACGCGCGGCACCGACACGCCGAGGCGCCGGGCGATGTCGGCGTGGCCCAGGCCGTCGATGCGGTTGTAGAGGAACGCGGCGCGGGCCTTGCTCGACAGCGTGCCGAGCAGGCGGTCGATGGCCTTGAGGTCTTCGAGGATCAGTTGCTGGTCTTCCGGCGACGGCTGTTCGCTTTGCGGGATCAGCATCAATTCGCTGAGGTAGGCCTGTTCCAGGGCGGCGCGGCGGAAGTAGTCGAACAGCAAGCCTTTGGCGATCGCCACCAGGAAGGCGCGGGGCTCGCGGGGTTCGCGCAACCCGTCGCGGCCGAGCAGGCGCATGAAGGTGTCCTGGCTCAGGTCTTCGGCGCGGCTCGGGCAGGCCACATTGCGCCGCAGCCAGGCCAGCAGCCAGCCGCGATGGTCGCGATACAACGCACCGACAAGCTCACTGTGTGGGGTCTGGACCGACGACAAGGCATCACCGAATAAACAAGTTTAAACTAACGAGAATTATTCGCGATTGTGTCAGAGGCGTGCAGCGGGCGCAATTGGCGTCTGTCCGGCGGTGCTATTAAAACGATGGCGCTTGCTTGCGCCGTTTCCATTGGCTCAAACGTGCTTGCAGGGCGCGAGGTGTGTCGATGTGCTGCTGGCGCGCGCGGCTGAGCAGGATCAGCATCAGCTCCGCAGTGGCCAGGGCGTCGGCGCTGGCGTGATGGCGTTCGCCCACCTGCAGGTGGAAGTGGTCGATCCAGTCGTCCAGCCCGGCTTCGCGCAGCAGCGCCTCGGGGTACAGCAGCGGGGCGATGTCGGCCACGTCGAGGAAGGTATGGGCCAGGCGATAACCCAGGCTGTCCTTGAGCGCCCGGGCCAGCATGTGTTGATCGAACCGCGCATGGAAGGCCAGCAACGGGCTGTCGCCGACGAACTCCATGAAATCCAGCAACGCGTCCACCGGGTCACTGCCGGCGGCGATCGCGCTGGGGCCGAGACCGTGGATCAGCACGCTGGGGCTGAGTTTTGTTTCGGCGCGTTGGAGGGTGCGTTCGAACATCTGGGAAAAATCCACCGCATCGTCCTCGATCACCACTGCACCGATGGACAACACCTGATCGCGGTTGAGGTTCAGGCCGCTGGTTTCCAGGTCCAGCACCACCCAGCGCTGGCTGCGCAATGCCAGGTCGCCCAGCGCGACCGGCTGGGGTAACTGCGCCAGGCGCTGCTGTTGTGTTGCGTCGAGATGGGGTTTGGCCGTGCGCAACCAACCAAATAAGTTCACAGCTGATACCGCACGGTCAGGCTGCTTTGCAGGCGCTGGGCCTGGCGCAGGGATTCGCGCAGGATGCGCCGGTCCAGATGGTTAAGGCTGTCGGGGTCGACGCGGTTGGAATACGGCTGGTTTTCCCGCATCTGCAATTGGTGCTGCTGCATGCGGGTTTGCTGGATAAAGTGATACGCCTCTTCATAGGCGGCGCCATCCAGCGGCTCGATCACTTCCTTGACCACCAACTGGCGCAGGCGCTCCAGGGTGTTGATGGCGTGGACGTCGTTGGCCAGGGCCAGCAGGCGCGCGCCGTCGACAAAGGGCGTCAGGCCTTGCACCTTGAGGTCGAGGGTGGCTTTTTCGCCGCCTTTGCGCGTCAGCACGAAATCGCGGAAGCGCCCCACCGGCGGGCGCTGGCGCAAGGCGTTCTCCGCCAGCATGCGCTGGAACAGGCGGTTGTCCGCGACCTGGTCGAGAATGCCCTGGCGCAGTTGTTCACAGCCCTGTTCATCGCCCCACACCACCCGCAGGTCGAAATAGATGGTCGACCCCAGCAGGTTCTCCGGCGTGGCTTCGCGGATGAACGCCGCAAACCGTCGCGCCCATTCGGCCCGCGACAGGCACAGCTCGGGGTTGCCGGCCATGATGTTGCCTTTGCACAAGGTGAAGCCGCACTGCGCCAGGCTCTGGTTGATCTGCTGCGCGAGGGGCAGCAGGCGCGCACGGATCTCAGCCGCTTCGGCGGCGTCCTTGGCGTCGAACAGGATGCCGTTGTCCTGGTCGGTGTAGAGCGTCTGCTCGCGCCGGCCTTCGCTGCCGAAACACAGCCAGGTGAACGGCACGCCGGGGTCGCCTTTGTCGGCGAGGGTCAGCTCGATGACCCGGCACACGGTGTGATCGTTGAGCAGGGTAATAATGTGGGTGATCTGGGTCGACGACGCGCCATGGGCCAGCATGCGCTCCACCAACTGGCCGATCTCGCCGCGTATCGCCACCAGGTTTTCCACCTTGGGCGCGTTGCGGATGGTACGGGCCAGGTGGACCAGGTCCACGCGTTGCAGGGAAAACAGGTCGCGCTCGGACACCACGCCGCACAGACGCTGGTCTTTGACCAGGCACACGTGGGCGATATGCCGCTCGGTCATTGCGATGGCGGCGTCGAAGGCGCTGTGGTCCGGGGTGAGGAAGAACGGCGCATGGGTCATGTGCGCGTCGATCGGCAGGGTGAAATCGCTGGTGCCGTCGGCCACCACCTGGCGCAGATCGCGCAGGGTGAAGATCCCCAGGGGCGCCTTGTGCTCATCCACGATCACAATGCTGCCGACCTGTTGCTCGTGCATCAGCGTCACCGCTTCGCGCAACGGTGTAGCCGGGCTGCACGTCACCGGGTGGCGCATGGCCAACTCACCGAGGCGGGTGTTCAAGGAATATTGGGTGCCGAGGGTTTCCACGGCTTTTTGCTGCACTTGCTGGTTGACCTGATCGAGCAGGCTGCTGACGCCGCGCAAGGCGAAATCGCGGAACTCGCTGGACAGCGCGAACAGCTTGATAAACGCCGGCTTGTTCAGTTGCAGGCAGAAGGTGTCTTCGGCGGCCTTGTGCTCGGTGCGCGTCGCACGTTCGCCCAGCAGTGCCGCAAGGGGGAAGCACTCGCCGGTGGCAATCTCAAAGGTGGGTTCGGCCGAATCCGGCCGTTCGCCGATGACCCGGCCCTGCTTGACGATGTAAAAGTGCTCCACCGGCCCGGCCGACGGCTTGAGGATGCTTTCGCCGAGGCCATAAAAGCGCAATTGGCACTGCTCTACCAGGAACGCGAGGTGCGCGTTTTCCATTTGGTTGAACGGCGGGAAGCGTTGCAGGAACTGCAAGGTGCCGTGGATGTTCTGCAACACCGCAGTTTTTCCCGCCTGGGCGAATGCATCAGCTTTACTCATAACAATGACCGCGATGTTTTTGTCGTTATCGTCCTGCATGGTCGACTCCTGCACGGCGGGTGCCCATTGGACGTAAGTCTAGGTCGATGAAAACGGCGCATAACTAGGGAAAAACCTTACATGACGATCGTCCAAACCCCGTAGAACGCCCACTAGGCAAACTTTCCGACGAAGTGCACATTGTTCGCCCTTCCGCAGATGTCTGACGAGTGTGCTGGGAGATTGATGAGAGCTAGCTGAGAACCGTATGTCCGACCACGATATTTTGAGTGATGCCGAGCGCGAAGCGCTGAGCGCTGTGATGCTGAAGCCTGATTTACCGCCGCAACGCGTGTTGATCGTCGACGACGACAAGGATGCGCGCGAACTGCTGGCGGAAATCCTGGGCCTGGACGGGATTCGCTGCATGACCGCCGAGAGTAGTGAGGCAGCCTTGAAACTCTTGAAGTCGAGCCGCTCCATTGGGTTGCTGATCACCGACCTGCGCATGGCGCCGAGCAACGGCCTCCAGTTGATTCGCGAAGTGCGCGAATCCGAGCGCGCGGCGTTGCCGATCATCGTTGTGTCCGGGAACGCCGGAGCGCTGGATGTGATCGATGCGATGCATTTGAGCGTGGTGGACTTTCTGCTCAAGCCGATTGATAGCGTGAAGTTGGCGAAGATGGTCAAGCGCGAGTTGGGGATGAGGTCCTGATTTTTGCGGTGTATGTAATGGCCTCATCGGGGCAAGCCCCCTCCCACAGTTGACCGCGTACATCCTGTGGGAGGGGGCTTGCCCCCGATGAGGCCATTCCGGACACCACAAGCCTCAAAGAAAAAGCCCTGATCGCAAGACCAGGGCTTTTTCATTTACAGGCCGTTTTTAGCTTTGAACTCCCGACGCCTGCGATGCAACACCGGCTCGGTATAACCGTTAGGCTGTTTGGTGCCTTCAATCACCAACTCCACCGCCGCCTGGAACGCGATATTGCTATCGAAGTCCGGCGCCAGCGGGCGGTACAACGCGTCCCCGGCATTCTGACGGTCTACCACCGGCGCCATGCGCTTGAGGCTTTCCATCACCTGATCCTGAGTGACCACGCCGTGGCGCAGCCAGTTGGCGATGTGCTGGCTGGAAATGCGCAGGGTGGCGCGGTCTTCCATCAGGCCGATGTCGTTGATGTCCGGCACTTTCGAGCAGCCGACGCCCTGGTCGATCCAGCGCACCACATAACCGAGGATGCCCTGGGCGTTGTTGTCCAGCTCGTTGCGGATTTCTTCGTCCGACCAGTTAGGGTTGTTCGCCAGCGGGATGGTCAGGATATCGTCCAGCGACGCGCGCTCGCGCTTGGCCAGTTCGGCCTGGCGCGCGAACACATCGACCTTGTGGTAGTGCAACGCGTGCAACGCAGCCGCCGTCGGCGACGGCACCCAGGCGGTGTTGGCGCCGGCCAGCGGGTGGGCGATTTTCTGTTCGAGCATCGCCGCCATCAGGTCGGGCATGGCCCACATGCCTTTACCGATCTGCGCACGGCCTTGCAGGCCGGTAGCGAGGCCGATATCGACGTTCCAGTTTTCGTAGGCGCCGATCCATTTTTCCGTCTTCATCGCGGCCTTGCGCACCATCGCGCCGGCTTCCATGGAGGTGTGGATTTCATCGCCGGTGCGGTCGAGGAAGCCGGTGTTGATAAACACCACGCGCTCGCTGGCGGCCTTGATGCAGGCCTTGAGGTTGACCGTGGTACGGCGCTCCTCGTCCATGATCCCGACCTTGAGGGTGTTGCGCGGCAGGTTCAGCACGTCTTCGATGCGGCCGAACAGCTCGTTGGTGAACGCCGCTTCTTCCGGGCCGTGCATTTTCGGTTTCACGATGTACACGGAACCGGTGCGGCTGTTCTTGCGGCTGCTGTTGCCGTTGAGGCTGTGGATCGCCGCCAGGCTGGTGAGCAGGCCGTCGAGAATGCCTTCCGGTACTTCGTTGCCGTTTTTGTCGAGGATCGCGTCGATGGTCATCAAGTGGCCAACGTTGCGCACGAACAGCAGCGAGCGACCGTGCAGTGTCACGTCCTGGCCATTCACGCCGGTGTAGACGCGGTCGGCGTTCATGGTGCGGGTGAAGGTCTTGCCGCCTTTGGCCACTTCTTCGGCCAAGTCGCCTTTCATCAGGCCGAGCCAGTTGCGGTAGATCACCACTTTGTCGTCGGCATCGACGGCGGCGACGGAGTCTTCGCAGTCCATGATGGTGGTCAGCGCGGCTTCCATCAGCACGTCTTTGACGCCGGCCGCATCGGTCTGGCCGACCGGGGTGCTGGCATCGATCTGGATTTCGAAATGCAGGCCGTTGTGTTTGAGCAGGATCGCAATCGGCTGGGCGCTGTCGCCCTGGAAACCGATCAACTGGGCATCGTCGCGCAGGCCGCTGTTGCTGCCGCCTTTGAGGCTGACCACGAGTTTGCCGTCAACGATCTTGTAGCCAGTGGAATCGACGTGGCTGCCGGCGCTGAGCGGCGCGGCTTCGTCGAGGAAGGCGCGGGCGAAGGCGATGACCTTGTCGCCGCGCACCTTGTTGTAGCCCTGGCCCTTTTCGGCGCCGTCGGCTTCGCTGATGGCGTCGGTGCCATACAGCGCGTCATACAGCGAGCCCCAGCGCGCATTGGAGGCGTTGAGGGCGAAACGGGCGTTCATCACCGGCACAACCAGCTGGGGGCCGGCCATGCGGGCGATTTCGTCATCGACGTTTTGGGTCGAGGCCTGGAAGTCTGCGGCTTCTGGCAGCAGGTATCCGATATCTTGCAGGAAGGCTTTGTAGGCCACCGGGTCATGCGCCTGGCCGGCGTGAGTCTGGTGCCAGGTGTCGATCCGCGCTTGGAAATCGTCGCGTTTGGCGAGTAGGGCTTTGTTCTTCGGTGCCAGGTCGTGGATGACCTTGTCGGCACCGGCCCAGAACTGGTCGGCAGTGATGCCGGTACCGGGAATGGCTTCGTTGTTCACGAAGTCGAACAGGACTTTGGCGACCTGCAGGCCACCGACTTGAACGTGTTCAGTCATTGCTTGCCTCACTCTGCGGAGCTTATGCGCTTTTCAGCTTTTCAATTTACCAATGAAGCCTCTGGCCATTTAAACCGCGGGCACGCTGCGCCGGTACATGCCTGTGAAGGCGGCTGGGCAGGCTGTGTCGCGGAGCATGGTTGCCGTGGCAGACATCGACCCAACGTTATGTAGTGCGCGATTGCGCATACTACATGATGACTTGCGCTTGTGAAAATTAGACTAAATACGTCGTTTAGCGACCCACTTTGGTCGTATGGTCACAGTGGGGTCTGGGATGTTCTCAAGAAACAGATGGATTGTTCCAGATAAATATAAAAATGGTACACGATTTGTTTTCGGGGGCATCTGCGTCCACCTTGTAGATTGAATTCCAGAGGGCTTCGCCATGGACCATCTTGTACTCACTATCATTGCCGCCGACAAACCCGGCCTGGTTGAACGCATTGCGCAGAACATCGCGGCCCACGGCGGCAACTGGCTGGAGAGCCGCATGGCGCACATGGCCGGGCAGTTTGCCGGGATTCTGAGAGTCAGCGTCCCCGCCGAGAACCGTCAGGCCCTGGTGAATGCGCTGGAGGACTTATCCACACACGGCATTCGCGTGCTGGTGGGCGAGAGCGGCGCCGGGCAGGCGGCGGCGTCCAAACCGATCACCATGACGCTGGTGGGCAACGACCGGCCGGGGATCGTGCGTGAGATTACCGCGCTGTTGAGCAAGCAGGGGGTCAACCTCGAACGCTTGAGCACCGACGTGCGCCCGGCGCCGATGAGCGGCGATCCGCTGTTCCACGCCGATGCATCACTGGCGGTGCCGTCTGGCTTGGCGCTGGACACCCTGCAAGCGGCCCTGGAAACCCTGGCCGACGACTTGATGGTGGAGTTGGAACTGCGCCACGAGGAATAACTACCCACAAGGTTATGCATGGAAATCTTGCATGGGCCTGTGGATAACCTGTAGAGACCCGGCGCCAGGCCACGCCGGCCGTGCTTCTCCGTCAGCTGAGCAAAAAACGAGCAGTTTCAAGGGCTTGTACACAAATGGCGGGGATCAGGTTGTGGATAACCTTGGGGTGGATCTCTGCAAGCCATGCGGGCCGTGGCTTGCAGAGGTTTGTACGTTATTTGATCAGCGTTTGCGCACTGTCAGCCAGGCGTCCAGGCTGTAGACCACCAGGCCGGCCCAGATAAACGCGAAGGCGATCAGCGTGCTGGTTGCCAGTTGTTCGCCAAACAGCAGCACCGCTTCGAGCAGCACCAGGGTCGGCGCCACGTACTGCAAAAAGCCCAGGGCGGTGTAGGGCAAATGCCGTGCGGCGGCGTTGAAGCACACCAGTGGGATCAGCGTCACCGGGCCGGCGGCCACCAGCCACCAGGCTTCGGACGTACTCCAGAATGCCAGCTGCGCGCTGTGCGCCGACGGGTTGAACAGCAACCAGGCGACGGCGATCGGCACCAACATCCAGGTTTCCACCACCAGCCCCGGCAGTGCCTTGACCGGCGCCTGCTTGCGGATCAGGCCATAGAAACCGAAGGTCAGCGCCAGCGCCAGCGACACCCACGGCAAACTGCCCACCTGCCACACCTGTTGCGCCACCCCCGCTGCGGCGAGACCGACGGCGAGCCATTGCAGGCGGCGCAGGCGTTCGCCGAGGAGCAGCATGCCGAGCAACACGTTCACCAGCGGGTTGATGTAGTAACCCAGGCTGGCTTCGAGCATGCGTCCGCTGTTCACCGACCACACATAGGTCAGCCAGTTAGCCGCAATCAACGCCCCGCTGAGCGCCAGGATCGCCAGGCGCCGGGGGTTATCGCGCAGTTCGCGGAACCAGCCGGGGTGTTTCCATACCATCAGCAACAGCGTGCCGAACAGCGCCGACCAGAGCACGCGGTGTACGATGATTTCGGCGGCGGGGACACTGGCGATGGCTTTGAAATAGAGCGGGAACAGACCCCAGATAACATAGGCGCTCAGGCCCAGGATGTAGCCCTTGCGGGGGTTGGCGGCGTGCATTGCAGAATCCTTGCTTAGGCAGCTAACAAAGCGCGATTGTAAGGATATTTGTCCGGTCGTGGTGCCTGCAGTGCTTTATGTGGGAGGGGGCTTGCTCCCTCCCACAGGAAGCAACGCCGTCAGAACAGTTTCAGCGGTTCTTCGTTGAGCGCCGACAACTGTTCGCGCAACGCCAACACCTGATCACCCCAATACCGTTCGCTGCCGAACCACGGAAAGCTGTGGGGGAACGCCGGATCATCCCAGCGCCGCGCCAGCCAGGCGCTGTAGTGCATCAGGCGCAAGGCCCGCAGCGGTTCGATCAGCGCCAGTTCGCGCGGGTCGAAATCGTGGAATTCCTGGTAGCCGTCCATCAACTCCGACAGCTGGCCCAGACATTCCTGACGGTCGCCGGCGAGCATCATCCACAGGTCCTGTACGGCCGGGCCCATGCGGCAGTCATCGAGGTCGACGATGTGGAACATCTCGTCGCGGCACATCATGTTGCCGGGGTGGCAATCGCCGTGCATGCGGATGTTCTTGTGCGGCGTGGCCTTGTACACCTCTTCCACACGCTTGAGCAGGTCGCGGGCCACGGACTCGTAGGCCGGCAGCAGGCTTTTGGGAATGAAGTTGCCTTCGAGCAGGGTGGTGAGGGAGTCGTGGCCGAAGTTCTTCACGCCCAGGGCTTCGCGGTGTTCGAACGGGCGGGTCGCGCCGACCGCGTGCAAGCGCCCGAGCAACTGGCCAAGGCGATAGAGCTGGTCCAGATTGCCCGGCTCCGGCGCCCGGCCGCCACGGCGCGGGAACAGGGCGAAGCGGAACCCGGCGTGTTCGAACAGGCTTGAGCCGTTATGGATCATCGGCGCGACCACCGGCACATCGCACTCGGCCAGTTCGAAGGTGAAGCTGTGTTCTTCGAGGATCGCTTCGTTGCTCCAGCGCTGCGGCCGGTAGAACTTGGCGATCAGCGGCTCGGCGTCTTCGATGCCCACTTGATACACACGGTTTTCGTAGCTGTTGAGCGCCAATACGCGCGCATCGCTGAGGAAGCCGATACTTTCGACAGCATCGAGCACCAAGTCGGGGGTGAGTGTTTCAAACGGATGGGCCATGCGAACTCCTGCGCGCAGCAGGGCGCCGCGTCCGGCCGGGTATGGTAACGCACCGGGCTTGAGATAGGGGGCGGCTGTGCCATTGCTATCGGGGGCAAGCCCCCTCCCACAGTTGAAGGTATTCACAAATCAAAATGTGGCAGGGGGCTTGCCCCCTCTCACAGTTGAAGGTATTCACAAATCAACATGTGGGAGGGGGCTTGCCCCCGATAGCGGTCTGTCAGGCGCCCACGATCCCACCATCATCCCGCCGAATCGCCATCACCGACGAACGCGGCTTGCCATTGGGCAGATGCTCCGGCCAGGTCGAACCGCCGGTTTCGCCGGGATGCTGAATCCCCACGAACAAGGTTTTCTGATCCGGCGAGAAGCTGATCCCCGTCACCTCGCACGCCACCGGCCCGACCATGAAACGGCGGATTTCGCCGGTGTTGGGGTCGGCGCAGAGCATCTGGTTATTGCCCATGCCGGCGAAGTCGCCGCCGTTGCTGTAGTCACCGTCGGTCAGAATCCACAGGCGCCCGGCTTTGTCGAAACCCAGGCCATCGGGGCTGTTGAACATGTTCTGTGGGTTGATGTTCGACGAGCCGCCCTTCGGCGTACCGGCATGCACGCCGGGGTTGCCCGCGACCACAAACAGATCCCAGGTGAAATCGGCGGCGCCGTGGTTATCGGCGTTGGGCTTCCAGCGCAGGATCTGGCCGTAGACGTTTTTCTCGCGTGGGTTGGGCCCACCGACCGGCTGGCCGTCTTCGCCGCGCTTGGCGTTGTTGGTCAGGGTGCAATAGACCTGGCCGTCGGTGGGGCTGACCACGATCCATTCCGGGCGGTCCATGCGCGTGGCTTTTACCACACTGGCAGCCAGGCGTGCATGGATCAGCACTTCGGCCTGGCTGGCGAAACCGGTGCTGGCGTCGATGCCGTTCTTGCCATGGGTCAACTCGACCCACTGGCCGTTGCCCTTGGGGTGGTCGGCGTTGCCGTCGCCAGCGTCGAAGATCGCCACAAACAACGTGCCATGGTCGAGCAGGTCTTTGTTGGCCTTGGGGTTCTGGTGGTCGATCGGGTCGCGGCTGACGAACTTGTAGATGAATTCGCCGCGCTCGTCGTCGCCCATGTACACCACGGCGCGGCCGTCGCGGGTTTCCGCGAGGGCTGCGTTTTCATGCTTGAAGCGGCCAAGGGCGGTGCGTTTGACGGGAGTGGAGTGCGGGTCGAACGGGTCGATTTCCACCACCCAGCCATGGCGATTGAGTTCGTTGGGATTCTTGGCCATATCGAAACGCGGGTCGTGCAGGTGCCAGTTGATCTCTTTGCTCGCCGCCACCACGCCGTAGCGCTTTTGCCCGGCGTCGAAGGTTTGTTGTGGGTTGCTGCTGCCGAAGCAGTCGGTGAAGTTCTCTTCGCACGTCAGATAAGTGCGCCACGGTGTCTTGCCGTTGGCGCAGTTCTGGAAGGTGCCGAGGGCTTTTTTGCCGGATTTGTCGGCGCTGGTTTTCAGCCAGTCATGGCCGGCCGCCGGGCCGCTCAGGCGGATCGGCGAGTTGCCGTGGATGCGCCGGTTGTAGCGCGAGTCCTGGACGAACTGCCAGGTGTCGCCCTGGCGGCGCACTTCGATCACCGACACACCTTCGCTGGCCTGGGCCTTGCGCACGTCTTCGGCCGATTGCGGCGCGCCGCCGTGGGCGAAGAGGTAGCGGTAGTTGGTGTATTCGTTATTGATCGCCATCAGCGCGCGGTTGTCGTCGCCGGGGAAGGCGAACAGGCTCATGCCATCGTTGTTGTCACCGAACTGCTGCTCCTGGGCCTTGGCCGTGCCGTTGCCGGACGGGTCGAACGCCGGGGCATTCTTGTGCAGCGGCTGGCCCCAACTGATCAGCACCGAGGCGCTGTAGCCGGGCGGCAGGGTGATGCTGTCGCTGGTGGCGGCGGCGATGCTGGCGAACCCCAGCAGCGGGCTGGCGTTGGCGGCATTCACGGCCAGCGCGCTGCGGGTCAGCAGGTTGCCGCCGAGGAACATCGCGGCTCCGCACAGGGCACCGGCGCCGATGAAGCGGCGGCGGGTGAGGCCGACCATCTGTTCGAGGTCGGTGGCTTGGTTTTCTTCTAATAGGCTCATGTCAGGCTCCCTGCGGTTTTTGCAGACACCATAAGGAGCGGGCATGACGAAATTGTTGCAGTTTGACGGCGGGCGCAGCAGGCCCGGCGCTTAGACGGGCGTGCCGAGCAGTACATTGCTCGGCGCGAATTGCACCTGGATCGGCTGACCTTCGGCGGCATCCAGGGCCTTGAGCGCGTGGGGCTGGGCCAGGGCGCAAAGTACCTGGCCGTTGGGCAGGGCGATTCGCACTTCGCTGGGGCCGTCCTCGGCGTCGAGAATGGCGTCGACGTTGCCGATCAGGCAATTGTGTCCAGGTGTTTCTGGGTGCTGGCTGGCGCACACCTCCAGCCAGCCGGCCTTGATCAGGGCGACCACTTCGACACCGGCTTCCAGCTCCAGCCGTTGCGTGCTGTCGTGGGTGATCTGCGCGCTCAGGCTCAGGCCGCCGGCCAGTTGCAGGCGGATCAGATCATTGCGGCCGTGACGCTCGATAGCGACGACCTGGCCATGCAGTTGGTTGCGCGCACTGGTGCGCAACATCAGGCGGCCCAGCAGGTTGAAGTCGCTGGCGGCTTCGTCCGAGCCGAGCACTTCGGCCTGTAACACTTGCAGGCGCTGATAGAGACGCAGCACGCGCTCGCCTTCGGCCGTCAGCCTGGCGCCGCCGCCGCCCTTGCCGCCGACGCTGCGTTCCACCAACGGGTTTTGCGCGAGGTTGTTCAGTTCGTCGATGGCGTCCCAGGCCGCTTTGTAGCTCAAGCCGGCGCTTTTCGCCGCGCGGGTGATCGAGCCCTGCTCGGCGATATGCGCGAGCAAAGCGATGCGCTGCGGGCGACGGATGATGTGTTGGCTGAGGGAGGTCGGCAGAGACATGGGGTTACGCTTCGATGAGATGAGCGGAACGTTGCGGGCAAGGCCGGCCGGAGTCAAGTCAGGCACCCGGTTTGGGCGTGCGCGCCAGGCAGTACACGTCGACCTGCCGCGCTCCGGCCTCCATCAACAGACGTGCCAGGCAGTGGGCGGTTGCGCCGGTGGTGAGCACGTCGTCGACCAGCGCAAAGTGGCGGTCCTGTACCGCCATGCCACGCGCCAGGCTGAAGGCGCCGCGCAGGTTGCGTTGGCGGCTCTTGGCGTCGAGCGCCTGTTGCGCGACGGTTTCATGGGGGCGTAACAACAGGTGTTCATTGTAGGCAATGTGCAGTTCGGCGCTGAGCCAGCGTGCCAGCATCAACGCCTGGTTATAACCGCGCTCGCGCAGGCGCTTGCGCGCCATGGGCACTGGCAGCAGGCAGTCGGGGCGCGGCAGTTCGGCGTTGTCGAAGCGGTGTTGCAGATGGCGTCCCAGCAAGCGCCCCAGCAGATGCCCGAGGGGCCAGCGCGCCTGATGCTTGAAGCGGCTGATCAGGCTATCGACGGGGAAACTGTAGCGCCAGGCGGCAATGACCTGTTTAAAGGCCGGCGGGTGTTTCTGGCATTGGCCGCAGATCAGACCGTCCAGCGGCAGGGGCAGGGCGCAGACCTCGCACTGCTCCATCAGCCAGGGCAGCTCGGTTTCGCAGGCGTTGCACACACAATCGGCCGACTCAGTGGCTTCATCGCAGATTAAACAGTTCTGTACGTTTTTTGACCATATGTAAACTTGGTGTTTGTATCCAGGTTGACAGTGCATGAATCTTCCTTAAATATGCCGAGCATCCGTGTCGTGCCTGTGGGTATTGCCCTTCCCGCAGCGTTTGCCAAAGCATAATCAAGGAATCGCCCATGAGCGCCAGCACCACTGCCACCCTGCGTCACGATTGGTCCTTGGCCGAAGTCAAAGCACTGTTCGTGCAACCGTTCAATGACCTGTTGTTCCAGGCGCAGACCTTACACCGCGCGCATTTCGATGCGAACCGTGTGCAGGTGTCGACCCTGCTGTCGATCAAGACCGGCGCCTGCCCGGAAGATTGCAAATATTGTCCGCAGTCGGGCCACTACAACACCGGCCTGGAAAAAGAAAAGCTGATGGAAGTGCAGAAGGTCCTCGAAGAGGCGGCCCGCGCCAAGGCCATCGGTTCGACCCGCTTCTGCATGGGCGCGGCGTGGAAACATCCGTCGGCCAAAGACATGCCCTACGTGCTGCAGATGGTCAAAGGCGTGAAGGCCATGGGCCTGGAAACCTGCATGACCCTCGGCCGTCTCGACCAGGACCAGACCGAAGCCCTGGCCCAGGCCGGCCTCGACTACTACAACCACAACCTCGACACGTCGCCGGAGTTCTACGGCTCGATCATCACCACCCGCACCTACGCCGAGCGCCTGCAAACCCTGGCCTATGTGCGCGATTCGGGGATGAAGATCTGCTCCGGCGGCATTCTCGGCATGGGCGAGTCCCTCGACGACCGCGCCAACCTGCTGATCCAGCTGGCCAACCTGCCGGAGCATCCGGAATCGGTGCCGATCAATATGCTGGTGAAGGTGGCCGGCACGCCGCTGGAAAACGCCGAGGAGATCGACCCGTTCGACTTTATCCGCATGCTGGCGGTGGCGCGCATCCTGATGCCGCAGTCCCATGTGCGGCTGTCGGCCGGCCGTGAGGCGATGAACGAGCAGATGCAGGCCCTGGCGTTCTTTGCCGGCGCCAACTCGATCTTCTACGGCGACAAACTGCTGACCACCGCCAACCCGCAGGCCGACAAGGACATGCAACTGTTCTCGCGCCTGGGCATCTTGCCGGAAGCGCGGGAAGAGCACGCCGACGAAGTCCACCAGGCGGCGATCGAGCAAGCGTTGGTGGAACAGAAAAGCAGCGAGCAGTTCTACAACGCCGCGGTTTAAAGCACCACGGCGATCCAAATGTGGGAGTTGGCTTGCCTGCGATAGCGGTCTTTCTGACACTTCGGTGGTGACAGTCCTGCCGCTATCGCAGGTAAGCCAGCTCCCACAGGGGATCGCGCCCTGTCTTACATTTCTCTGATCTGCCGAGGCCTGCATGTCTTTCGATCTCGCCGCGCGTCTCGCTGCCCGTCGTGCCGAACACCTTTACCGCCAACGCCCTCTGCTGGACAGCCCGCAAGGCCCGGAAGTGGTGGTGGACGGTCAACCGTTACTGGCGTTCTGCAGTAACGATTACCTGGGCCTGGCCAATCACCCGCAGGTGATCGAGGCCTGGCGTGCCGGTGCGTCCCGTTGGGGCGTGGGCGGTGGCGCTTCGCACCTGGTGGTCGGGCATGCCACGCCGCACCATGCGCTGGAAGAAGCCCTGGCCGACTTCACCGGACGCCCGCGTGCGTTGTTGTTTACCACCGGTTACATGGCCAACCTCGGCGCGGTCACGGCGCTGGTGGGGCAGGGCGATACGGTGCTGGAAGACCGCCTCAACCATGCTTCATTGCTGGATGCCGGCCTGCTGTCCGGGGCGCGCTTCAATCGCTACCTGCACAACGACGCCGCCAGCCTGGCCAAGCGCCTGGAGAAAGCCACCGGCAATACCCTGGTGGTCACCGATGGCGTGTTCAGCATGGACGGCAACCTCGCCGACTTGCCGGCGCTGGCCCGTGAAGCGCGGGCCAAAGGCGCCTGGTTGATGGTGGACGACGCCCATGGTTTCGGCCCGTTGGGCGCGAACGGCGGCGGTATCGTCGAGCATTTCGGCCTGAGCCAGGCGGATGTGCCGGTGCTGGTCGGCACCCTGGGCAAAGCGTTCGGCACTGCTGGCGCCTTTGTCGCAGGCAGTGACGATTTGATCGAAAGCCTGATCCAGTTCGCCCGGCCCTACATCTACACCACCAGCCAACCCCCGGCCCTGGCCTGCGCCACCCTCAAAAGCCTGGAGCTGCTGCGCACCGAGCATTGGCGGCGCGAGCACCTCATCGGCCTGATCCGCCAGTTCCGTCACGGCGCCGAGCAGATCGGCCTGACGCTGATGGACAGCTTCACGCCGATTCAGCCGATCCTGATCGGCGACAGTGCCAAGGCCATGGCGTTGTCGCGGATGTTGCGCGAGCGCGGCCTGATGGTCACTGCGATCCGTCCGCCCACCGTGCCCGCTGGCAGCGCCCGTTTGCGCGTGACGCTGACCGCGGCCCACAGCGCGGCGCAGGTGCAGCTATTGTTAAACGCATTGGAAGCGTGTTTCCGCTTGTCCGGTACGACGGAGCCCGACCATGCGTGATCGCTTGATCCTGCTGCCCGGCTGGGGCCTCGGCGTGTCGCCGCTGGAGCCGTTGGCCGCCGCCCTGCACGGCCTGAACGAACACCTGCGCGTACAGATCGAGCCGTTGCCGGCGTTGGCCTCCAGCGACCTGGATGAATGGCTCGACGAACTCGACGCGAGCCTGCCGGACAACGCCTGGCTCGGTGGTTGGTCGTTGGGCGGCATGCTCGCTTCCGAGCTGGCCGCGCGGCGCGGCGAGCGTTGTTGTGGGTTGCTGACCCTGGCGAGCAACCCGTGTTTCGTCGCCCGCGATGGCTGGCCGAACGCGATGCCCGGCGCAACCTTCGAGGCGTTCCTCGCCGGTTGCCACGCCGACGCCCCGGTCACCCTCAAGCGCTTCGGCCTGTTGTGCGCCAAAGGCGCCGCGGACCCGCGCGGGTTGGCGCGTCTGCTGGCCAGCGCGGCACCACAGACGCCGTCGGACGTGTTGATGAGCGGCCTCGAGCTGCTTGCCCAACTGGATACCCGCGACGCCTTGGTGGCCTTCCGCGGCCCGCAATTGCACCTGTTCGCGGGCCTGGATGAATTGGTGCCCGCCGAAGCCGCCAGCGACCTGCTGAGCCTGCTGCCCGATGTCGAAATCGGCCTGATTGAACAGGCCGGCCACGCTTTTCTCCTGGAGGACCCCCACGGTGTAGCGGGGGCCATCCAGGCTTTTTTGCACGAGTGCGTTGATGACTGATTTAGCCCATGCCTGCCTGCCAGGCGCGTTGCCGGACAAGCGTCAGGTGGCGGCCTCCTTTTCCCGTGCCGCCGCCAGTTACGACAGCGTGGCCGAGTTGCAGCGCGCGGTGGGGCATGAATTGCTGACCCGTCTGCCGCCAGCCTGCAGTGCGCAGCGCTGGTTGGACATGGGCTGCGGCACCGGTTATTTCAGCCGCGTGCTGGGCGAACGGCTGCCGGCCGGCCAAGGCGTGGCGCTGGATATTGCCCAAGGCATGCTCGACCATGCGCGGCCGTTGGGCGGCGCGCAGTATTTCATCGCCGGTGACGCCGAGCGCCTGCCGTTGCAGGCGGCCAGCTGCGGGTTGATCTTCTCCAGCCTGGCAGTGCAATGGTGCGCGGATTTCGCGGCGGTGCTCAGCGAAGCCTATCGCGTGTTGCAGCCGGGCGGCGTGCTGGCGTTCGCCAGCTTGTGCGTGGGCACATTGGACGAGTTGCGCGAAAGCTGGCGGGCGGTGGACGGGCGGGTCCACGTCAACCGCTTCCGCAGCTTCGAAGCCTATCAACAGCTGTGCGCGGCCAGTGACTTCAAGGTGCGGAGCCTGGAGCGGCGTGCTCATGTGTTGCATTACCCGGATGTGCGCAGCCTGACCCACGAATTGAAAGCGCTTGGCGCGCACAATCTCAACCCGGGGCGGCCGGGAGGGTTGACGGGCCGCGCGCGGATTGTTGCACTGATCGACGCCTACGAGCAGTTCCGCCAGGCCCAGGGCCTGCCGGCCACCTACCAAGTGGTGTACGCCGTACTGGAGAAGCCTCTATGAACGCCGCTTATTTCATCACCGGCACCGATACCGATGTCGGCAAGACCACCATCGCCGCCGGCCTGCTGCATGCCGCGCGCCTGGCCGGCAAAAGCACCGCCGCCGGCAAGCCGGTGGCTTCCGGTTGCCAGGTCACCGCCAAAGGCTTGCGCAACGCCGATGCGCTGGCACTGCTGGCCGAGTGTTCGTTGCCGTTGAGTTATGCCGAGGTCAACCCGGTGGCGTTCGAGCCGGCCATCGCGCCGCACCTGGCCGCGCGCGAGGCGGGCGTTGCGCTGACGGTGCAATCGCTGCTCAAACCCATGCAACAGATCCTGGCGCGAAAAGCGGATTTCACCCTGATCGAAGGCGCGGGCGGCTGGCGCGTGCCGTTGGCCGACCAGGACAACCTGTCCGACCTGGCCATGGCGCTGCAATTGCCGGTGATCCTGGTGGTGGGCGTGCGCCTGGGGTGCATCAGCCATGCCCTGCTCACCGCCGAAGCGATCGCGCGCGATGGCCTGTCGCTGGCCGGTTGGGTGGCGAATATCATCGAGCCGAAGACCTCTCGTCTGGAAGAAAACCTCGCCACTCTGGCCGAACGCTTGCCCGCGCCGTGCCTGGGCCGGGTGCCCAAACTCAAGCACGCCAGCAGCGCCGCGGTGGCCGAGTACCTGCACTTGGACTTGCTTGACTGATTTTGGCTATCGATAAGGCATTATGCCATTAG
>Ga0208898_1000810_pt1 | contig 22755 bp, 4 predicted proteins | sample VirMetDEL_Mar_4_FD_184513 | JGI IMG/M metagenome (GOLD analysis project Ga0208898, IMG submission 184513) | Aqueous microbial communities from the Delaware River and Bay under freshwater to marine salinity gradient to study organic matter... | ecosystem: Environmental > Aquatic > Marine > Coastal...
AATCCATAAAACTCAGAGTTTGTACATTGCTTCCAACTTCCAGCATCAGTTATATCAGAAGTAAAGAATATATTACCTTTAGAGCACAAATACCATTTTGATGTTTCTCTATGATAGTTTATATCATAAAAATAAGGAGCTCCACCAGCTTGTTGTGCAATAAGACCGACTTTCCTATATTGACTAGTTCCTCCACCATAAATGTCTGGTGAATTTGCACAGTCTTTCCATGTAACCAAGTCAGTTGAATATGCCATCTTGCCATATCCAGAAATTACATAATATCCATTACCATATGCAGCAGAATATACTTGGTTAGTCGGAGGCCAAAAAGTTGAATTAATCCTTTTCAATCTACCGGATATATCAGTCCAATTTTCACCATCACTAGTAATATAAACATCACCAGTATTTGTTCCAGCAAAAATATAACCACCTACATTATCTACAAAATTAAAATACTTTCCAGATACAATAGCAGGCGATTGAATACCAAGATTTTGACTACTGATTGTTTTATACAGTCCATCATCAGCAGCAATATAAGTCTTATAAATTGGACCATCATTAACGACTACAGGATCATTATTGATAGTAATAGAATGATTGCTGTCACTAATATCTTCTATCTTATCACCAGTACAAGTTAAAAGAACTGTTCCAGATGGTGTACCTAATGGTAATACTGGGACGTTAAAATTTTCTGTGTAGAGTGCGGTGCCTTTGAGGATTCGTAGGTTGGAGATGTAACCATTAACATCTCCACCTGTCCCATTATAACTTCCAATTCTTAAATCTCCACTTGCATTTCCAAAAGTAAATGTGCTTGATGCCGTGTCTTTTAGCACACCATCCAAAAATATTCTACAATTGTTTGATGAATCTCTTGTTACAGCAACATGATACCATGTTCCAGTTGTAACCGAATTATTTCCTGTAGTTACAACATTTGAACTACCATTCCATAAACTAAAATAATTATTACTAGCATTTAGATATATTTGTCCCTTATTACCTCCAGATTGTGAAAAAGTAATTGGTGATGGATGTTGACTATCTAAAACAATTGTGTTTAGATATATCCAAAACTCTGCAGTAAATTCACCATCTAATGTAAAATCTGTACTTGCTGCTGCTGTTAAACTATCAGAATTTCCATCAAACTGAACAGCAGTATCACAATTAGATACAATATCAAACATGGTGACGGAACCATCAGTTCTTATTCCTGATATTCCGTCACCATAGTTATTATTGGCTCCATACTTACTAAATTTTCTATACTTAGAAAACTGATTGTTGGAGCCGTTTGCTATAATTGTCATGCCTTACCTACTCTCTACTGACTGTCTGCTATAGAAAGAATACCTCTTATATTTAGTCCACCGTCAGAAGAAACAAATTGAATAACATCAGTTCCAGAAGATGTGAGAGTAGGAGCAACACCACCAGGCCACTTAATTGCGGAGTCCCAAGTCACAGAATATGCACCACCATTAGTTAATTCTAAGGTAGCGAACCATGCCTTGTCCGTCTGCAATCCACTGAATGATATTGTATAAGTTCCAGTAGCAGTGTATCTAAAGTAATTATATGATGCGCTGAGTACAGTAGAACCATTAGCAGTACCACTATCAACACTAGAAAGTTGTGATTGTACTGTAAGTCCTCCACTAACATTCAGAGATCCAAAATCAGCAACAGGAACATCAAGAGCAGATGCTGAGAGTTTTCCAGCAACTTTGGTATTACTTTCAATATCGAAAGAAGGACTCTTGAGAGCAAACTGTAAGATTCCATAATAATTTGAATTACCAGTATTAATATAAAGTTTATCATTACCAGGACTTATGAACAAGCTTCCATTGGCTTGGGTAATATAAGTTCCATCTAGATAAAAATCACTATATCCATATTGTTTATCAGTGTTTCTCCATGTACTAACACGTCCACCAGATTTTGCAGAATATAACATATATGGAACTGAGAGATCCCATTCATATATTCCATAATAAGGTGAACTATTGTATGCACAATACGTATACATCTTTGTACCATCAGAATTAAATACAAAGTCCCACATATTATAACCCCAATATAAACTTTCATCATAAGAATAATCTACCCATACTGCATCATTATACATAGTATCAATTTCCCAAGGTGTTGAGAGTTGATATGTATGCAGTCTATCATTACTATTATCTACAAATGTGAGTTCAGTTCCGCTAGGATTAAATACCATTCCAGTTGGATTATATGCATTACGATTACTATTAGACGCTCGGTATCCTTTTGTTTTGGTTGGTTTCGCAGAACTTATATCCCAGTTATGAGATAAGTCAAATTGATACAGATTGTAAGTAGCTTGATAATTAGCAATATACATTCTTGTACCATCTCTTCCAAACTCAAGTGTATAATCATTTGAGTTATTATTCATAATGGCGTTTATGTAAACCTCAGAGTGCCTTTCTGCAGTTGAAATTTCCCATGGTGTAGACAACTTATACTGAATAACACTATCATTAGGGTTATCAAGTACGTACATCCACTCACCATCAGGATTAAACCTAACCTCAGATGGAAGAGTACTAGTTGTTTGGAAATATGTGCTGACACCAGAGTGTGTCTCAATATCCCAAGCAGTAGAGAGATCATACTGTGCTACTCTATCATTTGTTGATCCAACAACATACATTTTAGTACCATCAGGTTTAAATGTAAGTCCAGTAATTGCAGTATCAGTAACAGTAGTTGATATTCCCGCATTAGTTGCATATCTAATATCGTATGCACGCGAGGATGGAATTTCTAATTGATATACTTTATCGTTTTGGTTTCCACCAAAGTATACCTTAGTACCATCGTTATTCCATGATACACCTCTTGGATCATTATCTATTGCATTAATGTACCAATCTTTGGATACCTCTCTTGCGGTAGAAAGATCCCAAGGTGTTTCCATTTCATATGGATAGAGATAGTAATCAGTCTCATTCAAAACATAGAACCTCTTTCCATCAGCAGCAATTCTAATACTCAAAGGGTCGTTTATGTCAAGACCAGTATCAAAAGTTCCTACTATGAAATTGTGTGTTAAAGTTTTAGTTCCAATATTCCATGGTGAAGATAATGTATATTCATGAATACTAGAAGTTGTATACGATGCATCATAATTAGTCAGATACATTTTTGTACCATCAGGTTTAAATTCAATTCCATAGTAATTGTCACCAAGATCATGAGCTTGATCGAAAGTAGCGGTGCCTATTTCCCAAGGTGTTGTTAAAGTATACTCATGAATGTCTTGATCTGCATCATTATATTCAATAACATATAGTTTTAATCCATCTGGTCTAATGTAGAATTTATTGCTATTAGTATTATCATCACTTCCAGTTTCATAAACATCTAACCATCCCTGTACATTTTGTGCGGAGGAAAGATTGTATGCAGTTGACAATCCAATTGCACCAAATCCATTAAGATTTGAATTCCAAGTAAGCAGAAGTTTATTTCCATCAGAACTCATAAAGATGTCATCTGGAGTGGTAGAAAACTGAGAAGGTGTAGAAATACTAGTTGTCAGAGAAGCAGTTGAAACATCTGCAGGTGTTGATAATGTATACTGATAAATCTTATCATTCTGTTGTCCAATAACATACATCTCACTATTATCATTATTAAATGTAAGTCCAACAGGTGTATTATCATCACTACTGACACCGAATGATGTAGTGAGAGATGCGGTACTTACATTCCATGGAGTAGATAGAGTGTACTGATATACAGAATCTGCAGAGTATCCAAGCAAATACATGGTTGTACCAGCACCAGTAATATGAACAGCAGAAATATCAGTATCTTGAGTAGATGCATCAAAACTGGTTGTAAATCCTATACTCAGGATATTCCAAGGATCTGTAGCATCATACTGATAAACGTAATTTGTAACTTCATCAGTAATATAGAACTTAGTACCTTCATCATTCACAAACAATCCAGATGGAGTATTCAATTCGGTTAAATCATCAGTTTGTCTCCATGTATATTTTGCAGTTCTGATATCAAATGGTGTTGATAATTCAAACTCATACAGAGCATCGTATTGATTACCCAACATAATAACCTTATCACCAGTTGGACTATAAACAGAACTCTGTGCTGTGTTATCAATAGGTGCTACACTATAAACTTCATGATCTCTAGAGATTGTTTCAGGACTTAATTTGTTCTTATTAGATATTTTTCTAATATTAGCACTTCCATGTACAACTAAAGATTCTTGCTCAGGATATTCACTTCTTCCAATAGAAACTTTTCTAAGGTTAGAAGTATCTACTTCTAATAAGTTAGAACGTAGTCTTCCATTAACAGAAACTTCACCATTTAAATCTATTTCACCAGTAATAGTTGTCTTTTCATGAGGTATCTTGTATTTAAATATATAAGATTCAAGTGAGAAGGCAAGTTCTGTATCACCTTTGATAAGTCGCATTCCATTGAAAGTACCACTCTCTCCAAATTCGTTTGGATAATTGACAAATTCATTTGCAGTTATTCTAGCACCATGAAGTTTATATGGAGATGATAATTCAAACTCATGAACTCCTTGCTGATAAGTGCTACCTGTCAATTGTGCATACAAGTATCTACCATCAGCACTAAGAGATATTGCACGTACTGAACTACCAAGAGCGGTATCATAATCATTATAAATGTCAATATAACCTCTGTTCATTACACGAGCAGAAGTAATATCATTCACTCTTGACATCTCAAGTTTCCATAATCTATCAAGAGTTGATTCAGTTGTTATGAAGACCGTGGAATCATCTTTATAATATATTCCATTTAAATTGTCGTCAGCATCAAAATTGTCATCAATCCTAAGGAATTTTGTTGTATTGCCATCAAATGCTAATGCTGTAGATACATCCCAAGCAGTTTGAAGTTCATACTGCAGTATATTATCATTATACTCACCACCCAAATACAGTATCTTACCATCAGTACTGAAATCAAAAACTGTTGGATTATACTCGGCCAGAGGACCCCAATCTTGATATCTTGTTGAAGCAGGTGTATATCTGGTGTTAAGTAGTTTTTCGTGAGTAGCAGTTGATATATCCCAAGCAGAAGATAGTGAATATTGATAGAGATATCCAGTATCTCTACCAGCAATATACATCTTGGTTCCGTCTGACTTAAACTTAACATCACGAGGATCATAGTCAGTAGAGGTTCCTGGTCTATGAGTATCAAAACTGGTTGAAGAAGTTATTGATGTAACATCCCATGGAGTACCTAAAACATATTCCTTGACTTGATGGTTGGTTTCATCAGCAACATAAAGTTTTAATCCATCAGATTTAAAGGTTAATCCACATGGTATATAATCAACTTGATATTCACCAGCATATTCATAATCAACAACATCCCATGCCTTTCCAGACATGTTACGCTGAACAATCTTATATGAAGGATTGGTATTGTTTTGAACTGAATAGTAATATCTCAATCCATTTGGTCTAAATGTAATTCCAAACGTATCTGGATTGGTGCTATTAAATTCACGATTATTCAGTTGTACGCAATCACCAGCAAATTTTAAAGTATTGATAGACCATGGTTCTTTAAAGTCAAATTCAAGAATATAGTAAGATCCACCAATGTATAATTTACGTCCGTCTTTGCTAATGTCCAGAGTTGTTCCAACATCAGCATATTGTGAGAAATTACCATAATCAAAAGATCCAACTTTACTTAATGATTTAATATCCCATGGCACAGAAGCATCAAATTCATGTATTATATCTTGGTGAGCAGTAGCACCAGAGAGAACATATAATTTAGTTCCATCATACTTCCATTTTAGAGAATCGGCATTATAAACAGCAAAATTATAATTTGTATAAACTCGTGTCAGATTTGAATATGAGTTGAAATCCCATGGAATAGAAAGATCTGCTTGATATAAAATGTTAGCACTATTGGTATAGGTTAATTTAGTTCCATCAGCACTAAAGTCAAATCCATAGATATAATTTACAAAGTTATCCTCAGAATCAGTTATTTTACGATTAGCGATATTGGTAAGTTTTGCAGTGGATATATCCCATGGAGTTGACAAATCAAATCTATTTACATATTGAGTAGTCTGATCGAATACAAAGAGGTAATCTCCATAAGTAGAGAAATAAACACTGGCTTTACCTGTCAGATTATAAGTACTTACAAACGGCTCAAGATTAAGAAATTTTCCAGTATATTTGATGGTTGATATATCCCATGGAGTTGCAAATTCCCACTCATAAACTCCCGTATTGTAGGGTGCAATTTCCCCAAAAGTACTACTATCCCCAGACTCAACCGTCCATAACTTCTTACCATCAGATTTTATTCTTATAACCGAAGGTACGTTAATATCTGCTGCAGCATTAGTACCAGTTTCTTTTGAAAGAGTTGCAGTGCTTACATCCCAATCAGTGGATAAAGAATACTGATAGATTTTATCATTCTGGTCACCAAGAAGATACATCGTATCTCCGCCAGTGCTAAATCCAACAGATTTTGGCGTATTATCTTCAGTCGTTGTTTGGAAACTAGTTGTAAATCCAGCAGTATTCAATTCCCATGGTGTAGATAAGGTATATTGATATACACCCTCATATCCAGTACCTTGATCGTTAATGACATAGAAGTAATGACCACCAGTGCTAAATCCAATAGATTCTACTTGTCCATTACCAAAACTAGTACTTCCTTCTCTAAATTGCAATCCATCATATGGATGTGCTGTCGTTAAATCCCATGGTATATCAAGTTTCCATTGATGAATAACACCTTCATATCCATCATTACCTCTATTGGCAACATACATATATCTTCCATCATCATTAAATGCTACGTCTCTCCATATTACAGTTGCATCAAATCTTCCAAATACTGGATAATTTACATTCACACTTTGAGCATCACTATATGCATCACCGATATTATTACCATTAGCACTAATATATGGAAGATTTGCATTACCAGCAACAGTCAAATCATCATATAGAGATGAAGTAGTACCAATTCCAAGATTTGCAAATGTGGATCTTCCTTCAACATCTATTGCATTATTAAATTTAGATTTACCATATACTTCTAAACCACCAGTAATAATATTCTTTTCCCAATCAAATTTAATCTCAGTTAACTGAACTTCAGTATCATCAGAAACAATAATCCCATCTTCATCTTTTGTTAGGATGAAATTTCGTGGACCATCAACGTAGTCAGAAATCTTAAAAGTATCAGTAATAACTGCTGTAATTGGACTCCATCGTTCAGCACATTCCCATTTTACTATCCAAGACTGATTGTTATTACTATTGTAATAAAAGACATATAATCCATATCCATCAGCAGAAAACTCTGTTGCATATACATTCGATAAATATACTGGATCCTTATGATTTGAAGAAAGATTATCAAGTCCAATCTGTTTCGCATTAGTATAATAAGTAGCGGTAGTAACATCCCATGGAGTCGATAACTCAAGTTGCCAAAGAACGTCTTTATTATATCCAAGAACAAACATCCTTGTTCCTTCTGGATTAAATCTTATTCCACTTGGTGTGACATCTAACGCTCCCGCATAAAAATACTTACTATATGTTGCACTTGATACATTATCTTTTATAGAAAGATCATATTGGTAAACTACATCATTAGTTTGCCCAAGAACATACATCGAATATCCATCATTTCCAATCACAACATCCCAACATTGTGTCTCTTGTGATGCAAATGGATAGTCAGTATCTGCATTAACGTTAAATGATGTAGTGAATCCAGCACTAGCAACGTTAAATGCTGTGGTAAGTCCATACTGATATACAGTATCATTGGTATTACCAATAACATACATTGAGGTGCCGTCACTATTAAACGACAATCCATTTACACCTGTTTCTATAGAGACACTGAAACTGTTTGCGTCTGTACCATGTCTTATATCATTAGCAGTTGTTAAATCTCTCTCATATATAATGTCACTGTTAGTTTCTACATTATAGATTTTAGTGCCGTCATTATTGAGGGTAATACCTCTCTGGCTAGTACCAGTGAATGCAGTTTGTATTCCACTAAATTCTGCATCTCTTAAATCATATGGTTCTTTAAGAGTATATTGATAAGCATTCACATTACCTGTAACGAATACTGCTCTTCCATCAGAACTGAATTCAAATCCATATGGCGCAGCATCTTCATAACTGATCGTAAGGAGTGTTTCTATTCCACGAATCGTTGACAAGTCCCAAGGTGTTGTTAATTCATACTTTTGGATACGTTCATTAGTAACATCCAAGATGAAAATATACTTTCCATCAGAACTAATATCTAAATCCCCAACAGTAGGATTAATTTCATTATTAGAATAACCTGCATTTTTATAAGTATAATTCACTCTTAAGGTTTTAAAATCATATGGAGCATCCATCACATATTCAATAATACGTGTTTGGCCACTTACCCTAGATACATAATTACCACTGTAACCAGCAGTAGCAACCGCATACATTTTATTCCCTTCTGGATTAAATTTTAATCCCTGAATGTTACTGCTAATATCTCCCGGAGATAGATTAAATCCATAATCAAATTTAAAACTAGGATAATCATTAATACTGTTAATATTCCATGGTTCCGTAAGTGCAAAAACATCACCAGTATATGTTACAAGATATTCTCCATTAGGTGTGATATTCCACCTACCATAATTGCTAGTAGATAATTGTGGATGATGTGCAATTCCTTCACCACGTTTGATGGTATATAAGTTCCATGGTTCTTCAATATCCCACTGAATCAGTCGTTGTTGTTGTTGGATAATTGTAATTATCTTCTTACCACCATTAACTATTTGTAAACCATAGGATACACTATTATATCCATCCAATCTATAGTGGTTTCCAGACCAATTGAGTGTGTCAATATCCCAAGCAGTGGTTAAATTAAATTCAACAAGTCTAAAGTTATCACCAGATAAACCATTAAGTGTATAAATCTTTGTGCCATCATCATTAAATTGGAATCCATAATATAAAGTAAGAACGTTGTAATATCTTGAACCAATTTGTCCAATATTAAAAATCTTTGATGCAGTATTTGATAATGTAGAAATATCCCATGCAGTATCAAGCGAAAACTCATGAATGAAGTTTTCAGAACCGGATGCATAAACATCTAAGAATAATTTGGTTCCATCATCTTTAAAACGATGTCCTCTTACCGAAGTATTGTTAAGCGATACACCATCTTCGGTCGATAGAGCACCAGCAAGATTGACTTTATTCTTTAATGATATCGTTTGAATATTCTTATCGGTGATATCATATTGAAGCATGTAGTTATATTCATTATCGGAAGAGGAATTACCAAGAGTCATGTAGAGGTATTGTTCATCTGGATCCATATCCAGAGAATTGACAGATGCACCACCATAAGTACCAATTGGTTCAAGCCAAATATTTGATACATGACTTAATGTGCTTACGTCCCAAGGAGTGCTTAATTTACCTTGAGAAAGAGTGTCATCAGATGATACGTAATAAACATTAGTACCTGTAGAATCTATATGGAATGCATAATGACTGGTAGTATTCTTTTCATTAATGGAACCAAGATTTTTGGAAACAGAAGGAACATTTATAGCATCAGATAATTTGTTCCCTGATTTTGCAAGAGCAGCAAAATCTACCCTCTTGGAAGATATAATACCATAAGAAGAGTTAGAAGAAGTAACATCTCCAATTTCTACATTTTCAGTCTTGACTTCATTAGCATTTAATGTACCTCTAAAATGTGATTCTTGGAAAACTTCTACTCCACCAGTTACCTTAAGATCAGAACCAACTGAAATATCGTTCGTTGGAATTCTAAATCTCTTTACACCAAAAGAAGAATCCGACACATAATAATGCTTTCTATCACCAGTTACATAGATGTCAGTTAAACCAAGGAATCCTTCTGCACTAAGTCTATACCTATCAATAAAGAATGCTGTGGTTATATCCCATGCAGTTTCCAACTTATATTCATTAATGTAATCATTAGCCTGTCCGACTACAAAGATTCTATTACCATCCTTGGAGAAGTGGAATCCATGTGGGTCCGTATCTCTCAGCGGGAATCTATTGGTGAATGATGCTGTTTTGATGTCCCATGCTTTTGTAAGCGTGTACTCATTTATATCATTTCCTGAGTTTCCAAGGATATACATTTTATATCCATTTTTACCAAATCTAACTCCCTCTGGGCTAGTATCTTCATCATAAACACTATATGCACCAACAAATCCATAAATTGTAGATATGTTCCATGGAACACTTACCTCAAATTGGAATACTTCGTCTGCCCCTGCATCAACAACATATACATATTTTCCATCAATACTAAAATCAATACCTTTAATAGAGCTTAACCTTAAATCAATAACCCAGTCTGGTTCACTTGTATTGAAATCATAGTATCCTATTACCTTAGCATAACGGATATCCCATGGAGTTGATAACTCAAATTGCAAACATGTGCCACTGGCATCTTCAGCGACATACATGTATTTGCCATTTGGGGCAAATGTTATAGCTTCCGCACCATTATTAAGATAACTAGTTGTGTTAATATCAAAAAATCTTAAAGAATCATCTAAAGATTTTGCCTTAGATATTCCAGTAATACCATCAATGTCATATTCCCAAACACGATCAGTGAGTTGGCCAGTTAAATATAATGTATTATTTTTATCCCCAATAAAAATACCACCGGTCCCTGAAGTTACATTTGACTCTTGAGGAGCATAAGGTAAGTACTCACCTGAACTTACTGCAGTTCTTATGTCATAAGGTGTTGATAAATTGTATTCATATATGTAAGGATTTGTTCCCCCAAGAGCATATATCTTTGTTCCGTCTTGATTATATTTTGCTGCTGCTAGTGCAGCAACATTAGAATTTAAGCTTTGATCACCAGTACCAGTAAGTGTGAAGTAATTAATAGAGGATTGATCGGAAGTTATTGTATTAATATCCCATGCTGTTGATAAATTATATCTAGAGACTATATCATTACCATAGTTTACTACAAATAACATCAATCCATCATCACTAAAATCAAATCCTTGAGTATAATTGGGGTATGGTAAATCTGTAAAAGAGTATGATGTTGTAATACCACTAGTTGAAGCGATACTTACAGAATTTATTTCCCAAGGTGTATCTAATTCAAATTGATGTAAGTTATTATAGATATCTAAAGTGTATAATCTATCTCCTGTTGTACTAAATCCTACATCATTTCTGGAGAAGGAATGCAATATATTGCCAGAAAGACCAAAGTTAGTAAATGCACGTTCATCTGTAAATGTTGCGGTAGCAACATCCCATGCAGACGATAAATTGTATTGATGAATTTGATAACTATTACCGATGACATACATTTCTGTGCCATCATCTTTAAAGAACAATCCTTGTATAACAGTCTCTTCAGCGTTAACATTAAATGTGTTCCCTGCTGTTGCGGTACTTAAATCAAAAGGAGTACTTAAGTTCCAGGTACGTACAAGATTACTATTATCTGCTCCAGTAAATATCTGTGTTCCATCAGGTCTTAAATATAATGCATATGGAGTAGTATCTCCAGTTGCTTGCTCATTTCCTGTTGCTGTTGCAGTAGTAAGATCAAATGCGGTACTTAATGAGTACTCTACAATCGCATCACCATTACTACCAACAATATACATCTTAGTTCCATCAGAGCTAAGTTGTACACCAGTCGCTGCAGCTTCTTCTCTACCAACATACACTGAGGTGCTGGGACCTACTAAGGTATCAAGATCCCAAGGTGTTCCAAAGGTATATTCAAAAAGTCCATGATAATTTGTACCACCAACAAATAAAGCTTTTGTTCCATCAGGACTAATGTCAAGTGAAGATGGAATATTTGATGGTGTGTCTCTCGTTGTTGTAAGTGATGCAGTGCTTAAAGTCCATGGGGTGCTCAGAGCATACTCATAAATCTTATCATTTGTTTGACCTATAGTAAATAATTTACTTCCATCAGGTTTGAATACAAAGTCCACCATAGTGGCATCATCAGCATTCAGAGAAATATTATTTCCAGTATAAGATGCTGTACCCACTCTCCATGATGTACTTAAATCATACTCATAAATTGTATCATTTGTTGGTAAAACATATAACTTATCACCAACAGTATTAAATCCGACAGCTGCTGGATTAGAAGCCTCATTTCCGGTATAATACGAATATGAATTTTCTACATAAGATTGATTCAGATTACTTGCTCTAGAGATATTCTGAATATCAGATTGTCCTTGAACTGTAAGAGCGAAATCATTAACACTCTCAGTACCAATTCCTACGTTTCCATATAATGTTGATTGTCCATAAGACTTAACACCACCATAAGCAGTAATGTCTTGATTTACTTTCAAATCAGTAGCATTTAATTCACCAATTACACTCAGATTAGATGAGTCTGTTCTTGTTACATCAAGACTCCATACCCTATCTGATGTACTACCAACAACATAAATTTGCGATAAATCTGGTTTGATAACAAGATCTTGTGGCGCATCAATCGTACCAGTTAAATCAATCAACTCTTCGACAAACTCAAGAGTAGATACATCCCATGGTGTCGTAAGTCTATAATATGCTATTGTATCATCATATGCTTCAAGAAAAACAAGTAAAGTTCCATCGGCAGTAAAACGACATGCTCTAGGTACTGTACTAGATCCACTACCACCTGGATATCTTAATGAAGAACTAACAGAATCATAAGATGCAGTAGTAACATCCCAAGGTGTTGATAATGTATATTGGAATATGGTGTCATTAGTAGCACCAGACACATACATCTTTGTACCGTCTGGTTTAAATTCTACGGTACGAGGATCAGTTTCTTCACTGGTTACCGAAAATGCAGTATATGATGATCCAACATTAACACCTCTTAAATCATATGGAGTGCTTAGATTTATTTGTCTTACTTCATCATTAGTATCGATTACAATATATACTTTTTGTCCATCAGGACTAAATGTCATTCCATACTCAGTACCAGCAGACCATGTAGGAATAGTATCGTATCTAACTTCACCAAGATAGGTATTTCCTGCACCAACATTCCATGCTTCAGTTAATCGATATCTGGTTACATCATTACCATCAGAAACAAATACATTATGACCGTCTGGTGTTATATGAAGTGCCTGGGAGCTCGTGACTTCACCACCAACATAAAAACTAGTCGATACTGCTACTGATGCAATATTAGCATTAACAGTTGCAGATCCTCTAACATCAAGATCGGCAACTGGATTTGTAGTTCCAATACCTACCGATGATACCCCAATAATATTTCTACTATCATCAATTATAACTGAGCCTGAAAGTTTGATTGCCATCTACCGTCCTCGTGTACACTAGGCAGTTTTTTTTATTTAGGCAATCAAACTAGTCTCAAATTTTCTTCTTTAACTCTTCGATTTCTTCTTGCTGTTTTTTGACACATTCAATCAGAAGACCGATAAGACCATTATAGTTAACAGTCTTAGGATCAGTGTCACTAACCAACTCTGGTAATACTTTCTCAACCTCGTCAGCAATAACACCCATCGAAGGTTTATTGCTTTCAATCCAGTTGAAGGATACGCCATTGATTTGCGAAATCTTATCGAGTGGATTGTCGATGACTTGAACGTTTGTCTTCAGTCTTGCATCTGAAGTTGAGTTGAAGTCGGTTGCAGTAACCTCACCAATAACATGAAGTTTAGTAGTTGGATTGGTGGTTCCAATTCCAAGTCTTGTGGTTGATGGGTTGTATACCAAACTTGCAGTCGTTACTCCAAGTTGTGTTTTTAATCCAGTACTATCAGCAAAAGTAATGTAATAAGGAGCATCTGTAGATGTCTCAGCGAGAGTAACACCTGCAACAATACCACTCAGATTAGAACCATCACCATAGTAGGTAGTAGCAGTAACAGCACCACCAACTGTCAGTTTTACAGAAGTATCAATTGCATCAGTACCAATACCAACATTATAACTAGAGTCACCAATAATCCAATCGTTAGCATTGGAACCAATAACCAACTGGTCATTACCAGCAGCATTAGGAACGTCTCTATTATAACCAATAACGATGTTGCGAGATCCAGTCATGTTTACCTGGCCTGCGCTATATCCAATACCAATGTTATAACTTCCAGTTACATTGGAATATCCTGCCTGATATCCATTAAAGACATTATAAGAACCACTTGTTACATTATAACCAGACTGGTATCCAAATAAAGCATTTCCTGCAGATCCACTAGTTAAGGCATATCCACACTGAATTCCGAAAATAGCATTATTATTTGCATTATAAAAATTATTTGAATAAACATTTTGATATCCAACGATCACATTTTGATGTGTTCTATTGTTAATTCCTCCAGATAGTGTTCTTCCAGATTCATAACCCATTACAATGTTTGGTCCAACATTCCTGGATCCTAAACCGACATCAGTTAAATTGAATGTGCTAAGACATCCAATACCAATAGAAATTTGAGAGTTAATAGTATTACTCCCTCCCCCACCAAAATCTACCGAATAATTGGTAAGACAACTCTCCCCAAAAGCAACTGGAGAATTAATAACATTATTACTAGTAAGTGGAGAATTTACATTCTTCAATACATCATATCCAACAGCAACTAATCTATTTGGTGCTGCTGTTATTGCTGTACCAACATTACCTCCAAATAATACTCTAGTATTAGTAATGTTTTCGTATCTGGTTGCTTTTAAAACACCATCAGCAGAATCAAAGGTTAAGTTAGTTCCAGTCTTAGGTGGTAAGTTACCAGTGGCAGCAGTAGTAAATACAACGTTACATGCAGTATCAGAAGACTCGTCTGCAACAGTGATGTTAGTAGCGTTAGTAGCAGTAGTAGCGGTTGTCGCTGTTCCCGTTACATCTCCCGTTAAATCACCAACAAAAGAAGTAGCACTTAATGCACCAGTAGAAGCATTATATGTTAGAGCACTTGAGTCAGTCTTAGGTGCCTGATTACCAGTGGCATCCGTAGCAAATATTGGGAAGCAAGTGGTATCTGATGATTCATCGGCAAGTGTGATGTTTGTGGCAGTGGATGCTGTTCCTGTTACATCTCCCGTTAAATCACCAACAAAAGAAGTAGCACTTAATGCACCAGTAGAAGCATTATATGTTAAAGCACTTGAGTCAGTCTTAAGGTTTTGATCTCCAGTAGCATCCGTAGCAAATATTGGGAAACAAGTGGTATCAGAAGACTCATCAGCAAGTGTAATACTAGTAGCAGCACCAACAGTTAAGTTGGTCAATGCACTACCGTCACCAGTGAAACTAGTAGCAGTGACAGCACCACTAACACGAACATCTCCAACGACGTGAAGCTTAGAGGTTGGATTGGTGGTGCCAACGCCAACGTTCTCAGTTGCTCCGAATGGTGCCAACTGAATCGTACCATCAGCATCTACATCAATAGAAGGAATACCAGAAACATCATTGACTGAGAAGATACTTCCAGAGGTCAGGTTGTTTGTGATAGAGAATAACTGACCTGCACTACCTTCCCAAGACAGAGTTCCATTATCAGTCGTATATGCTTTCTGTGTAATTCTCTGAGTGCTTGCGGCACCAATGGTAGAAACTAATAACTCATCAACAACATGCAGAGCTGTCTGTGGACTTGCAGTTCCAATACCCAAACGATTTGTTGAAGGGTTATAAACAAGGTTGGTTGTTGTTACACCAAGACCAGTTGTAGATCCAGTAGATACTGCGTATGTAAGATATTGTGACTGGTTTGTAGTATTTGTAGAAATTGAAACACCAGTAATGATGTTCTCCAAATATTGACCGTCACCATAATAAGTTACAATTCCACTTACTGCTGTCAGTATTCCAGATGTAGAAATTTCAAGATTACCAAGTGTAGAAATACCAGTAACTTTCAAACTATCAAAAGTTGGAGTATCGGAGAATGTTATCGATACGGTTGTTCCAAGACCAACTGCTGCAGCAGTTACATTATTACCAATAAATTGTAATGCTGCAATAGTGTAACCTGTTCCAACTGCTGAACTTTCCTCAAATACTCGAATACCTTCAATTCTCTGGTTGATCAGGTCTGTAAGATTTTCACCACTACCATAGAATGCAGTTGCACTAATAATACCCGTTGATACCTGCATTGTAATAGCAGAACCAACATGCACATTAGCACTGAATGTAGAAACACCAGATACTTCAAGGTTTGTTAATGAAGTTATACCAGTTACAGTTAGTTCGGTAAATGTTGGTGTATCAGATAATGTAATTGTAGAAATACCACTGGCACCTGTTGTTGCTGTTGCTTCGATATTACTGCCAACGAAGTTAAGAGTAGCAACACTACCAGCAGTACCTACCGTACTTCCTTCATCTTTAATCGTTACACCACCAAATGCACCTGCTGCTGCAGAAACATTACCCCACTCTGGAGCAGCACCAGTCCAAAGAAGAACCTGACCACTACCAGCGGAGGATGCATCAACAAAGGTTGTTGTATTTGCAGCAGACTGATAAGGAATATCTCCAGTATCACCACCAGCAATATTGGTTGCTGTAACAGCAGTACCAACACTCAATCCTCCTTCAGAGGTTCCGTTGAGTGTGAAAGCTGTTGCTGCGAACGATGCAGTAGATGCTGTACCAACAAATTGAAGTGCGGTTACAATTCCAGTTGATGCATTAATTCCAGAAGAAGTAATTGTTACAGCAGACCCAACAATTACTTGAGATATTGTAGAAACACCAGAAGTTGCATTAATATTAGATGTGATAATATCTGGTAGTCTATCATCACTGATAGTTCCTGTAGTGATGTTAGCACCATCAGCAAGATTAGTAGCAGTGGTTGCAGTGCCAGTTATATTAATATCATAAGAACCAGTCAGTCTATCACTAGAAATAGTTCCTGTAGTGATGTTAGCACCATCAGCAAGATTAGTAGCAGTGGTTGCAGTGCCAGTTAGATTACCAGTCACATTACCAGTTACATTACCAGTTACATTACCACTTAAACTAGCAGTAATAGTACCTGCACTAAAGTTACCAGAAGCATCTCTATGGACTATGGTTTCTGCTGTGTTTGCATCAGTCGCATCAGAAGTAACAGTAAATGTTACAGCACCAGAATTATCATAGGTTGCAGAACCACTTATTCCGTTACCAGATGTAGCAAGTGTTAATGTATTATCAAGAGTACCAGTAATAATACCAGAAGCATTAATGTTTCTTACAACTGAAATGTCGTCTTCTGTTATCTGAACATTTCCAGCAGCAAGTCTTGTTCCAGTTGGGAATTGTGTGCTTCCAATACCGACGGCATAGTTTGATAACCAGGCATCAGTTCCAAGACCAGAGAAAGTTCCTGCCTTGAACCACATAATCTTTTTATATGTGGCTGGTACTGTCTCAATACCAGCAACAAATAAGTTTACAAGGGGGGTTCCTTCTGTTGATGCAATCGCAATACCACCATGATTAGCAGTAGTGTCATTAGCGACATCATTCCCAGAACCATCAGTACGAATACCAAGAATAATATCAGCGTCAGCAACTTCTAACGTGGTGGTAAATAATGTTGCAGTCGTACCACCAATTGTAATATTACCATCAACGTTCAGATTACGATTAACTTGTAAATCTCTCGTGACTGTTACATCTTGTGGTGCAGTAAACTGATTAGGAATACTTAATGTAGGATTAACACCTTCACCACTTCCACCAAGAACCGTTATCTGATTTGCAGTTCCAGTAACACTTTGAACATAATTACCAGATGTATAAGTTCCAAGCTCAATAGAATCAGCAGTAATTGTAGCAGCAAGTGATACGTTTCCACTTCCATCAAATGTTACTATCGGAGAGGTTATAAAATCTCCAGTAATTGAAAAGTCTCTTGCGGTTTCTAATTGAGTGGCAGTAGAAGCAACACCAGTTAAATCTGCAGTGATCGTTCCTGCACTAAAGTTACCAGATCCATCTCTAGCAACTATAGTACCAGCAGTATTAGCATCTGTTGCATTACTGGTTACAGTAAAGGTAGTAACACCTGAATTGTTATAAGTTGCTATACCACTTAATCCAGTTCCTGAAGTAGTAAGTGTTAAATTATTGTCAAGAGTACCTGTAATAATACCAGTTGCAACATTAATACCAGATTCACTTATGGTAACTTGGTTTGGTATAGTTCCAACTGTTACAGAAGTTGTGATAGATACAACACCATTGAGACCAATTGTTGGTGTTGAACCCTCACCAGTTCCTCCTGTTACAGTTATTTGATTAGCAGCACCACTTATACTCTCTACATAATCACCAGTAGTATCTGTTCCTAATTCTACACTATTTGATTGTATTTCTGTATTTAATATAACATCTCCACTACCATCAAAGGTAACAGAACCTGCTACTACATCACCAGATATACTAAAGTTTCTTGCAGTAGCTAATATGGTAGCAGTATCAGCATTACCTGTAAGATCGCCAGTTACTCCACCACTAGCAACAATCGATTGTGCAAAAGTAGCTACACCAGATACGTTTAAGTCATCAAGTTCGGTGTGACCATCAACGTCTACATCACCATTAGCATCAATAGCACCAGTAAAAGTAGAAACACCAGAAACACTTAGATTTCTTGTCTCAATATCAGAACCAAAAGTAGTGTCTCCGACTTGCAGTACACCAGCAATGAATACATTATTACCAAATGTTGCAATTCCAGTAAAGGTAGAAAGTCCACTTACACTAATGGTATTTGACTCTAGACCTCCAGTTACAACATTAATACCATCATTATATGTTGCAAGTTGTGCAAATGTTGCTACTCCACTAACATTTAAATTATCTAACTCAGTGTGCCCATCAACATCTAAACCAGCATTGATGTCAACGTTAGAAGCAAATGTTGATAATCCAACTACATTAAGAGTTTCACTAATATTGGTGGCATCAAGTTCAGTAAATCCATCAACATCTAAACCAGCATTGATGTCAACGTTAGAACCAAAAGTGCTTAGACCAACTACGTTTAATGTTTCACTAATATTAGTTGCATCAAGTTCAGTAAATCCATCAACATCTAAGCCAGCATTGATGTCAACATTAGAAGCAAATGTAGAAAGACCTGCGACATTAAGTTCATCTAAGTCACTGAGACCATCTACAACAAGATTGGTAGAAATATCAACCGATGCGTTTATATCAACATCAGAACCAAAGGTTGATAATCCAACTACATTAAGGGTTTCCGAAATATTAGTTGTATCAAGCTCCGTTCTACCATCAACATCTAAGTCGGCATTGATGTCAACAGATGATGCAAAAGTAGAAACACCCGATACGTTTAAGTCATCAAGTTCGGTGTGACCATCAACATCAATAGAAGCATCAATGTCTATATCCGATAAAAATGTGGATATCCCAACGACATTAAGTGTCTCAGAGATGTTAGTCGTATCAAGTTCCGTTCTACCATCAACATCCAATCCAGCATTAGCATCAATATCACTATTAAACGTGGCAATACCAGTTACTGTTAAATCAGAAAAAGTACTTCCACTACCAGTTACAACAACTGTCGTTGCATTAATTGTAGAAGCTGTTATTGTATCAGCAACACTTACAGACCCTCGAACATCAAGTTGTTCTGATGGTTCAAAAATGGTAGTACCAATACCAACCTGACCAATAACCTCCAATACCTTTTGGTTTTCGGTACTTCCTTCTATACCAATTTTTTGTTGCTGCTGTCTGCCGCTAAGAAAACGAATTGGTGCTACCATTGTACTTTAAATATTAGAGATTTGATGTTTCTAGAATGCTTGACAAAAACTTGAGGTCAGTAGCATTACTACCAACCATCGTCAGTGTATCTCCCGTTTCCACTACCAACTTTCCAGGGAGAAGATTAGCAGTATCACTGGCTGGGATTGCTAAGTTCTTAACAATCTCAGTGTCAGTTCCACTTCTACGATGACCAAAACTAATTGTTTGAGTTGATGACCCAACATTAGTTACTTGTGCCAAAAGAACAACACCTGTATATCCAACTGGTGCTGTGTAAATTCCTACCGTGCTTGTTCCAACTACACTTGTGATAGTCTGGAATACATTTACTGCTGCTGCTGCAACTGCCATTTGATTAATCTCCTCCTAATGCAAGAATGAATGGTGTTACTTGTGTAAATAAACTCTTGATGTAGACGTTACCGGATACAGTTCCAGTCGATTGGTCGATCACAACACCATCACCAATTCTAAAGTTACCTCTCTGGTCAGTGCTGGTGTAATTAACTTTACCACCATCTTCAGTTATAACCTCATTCTCTTGAATCGTTACTCCACCTCTCGATGGATATGCAGTTTCAATGGTGTTTCCAGCACCAATATATTGGAATGAATGTGAACTTACAATTTGGAAACTTTGCCTTGTAAAGAAAGCAGTGGTTCCAATTCCAACTTCATTATTTAGATTTTGAACTAAACTGACAGTAGTAACACCTGCCACTGGTTCAGTTGACTCAAGAACATCATAATAAATTGCCTCCATAACAGCAGTTGCTGCGGCTCCAACTCCACCACCACCTGTAAATGTAATATTGGGAGTTGTTTCGTACTGAGAACCACCACCACGAACAGTAACTACAGTAACTTTTCCATTTTCTACAGTTGCTGTTGCCTGTGCCGGAATCGCAACTCCAGGACCAGTAGGAGAATCAATAGTAACAAATGGAGATCCAGTATATCCAGAACCACCGTTTGTTACTTTAATATCTTTAACTATAGAATATTTCTTATCAAAATAAACTGCCTGTCCCTGATATGGTCTGTTGTTACCAACACCAGAAATTATTACAATATTTTGACTGACTGCTCCAGTAGAAGAAACTTCACCAGTGTAACGATCAGAACACTTACTAGTTTGATCTCCTGTCCCTTCGGCAACCAAACCTTTTGTTCCAAATGAAGAGTTAGAGTTTGTGAGATCTAACTGACCACCTTTACCGGCATAGATTGCAATATCATCACAGATGGTGAAGATAGAAACCAACTGACAATAAGCACCGTTGGTTACCGAAACTCCGATACCACCCTGATTGAACTGAGTATAGGAATCAACGTTGAATGAACCCTGAACACCAATGTTGTTTACCTGATCTCCTTCGTCAGCATTGAATCCATCAATCTTAGCACCAATACTACCAGCAATAAAGTTAGTGCAGTTTCTTACATAAGGACCTTTTGTAATAACACCAGTTCCTTGAAGAGGACTTAATGATGCTGTCAAAATACCAGAAACAATCGCACCACTGTTTCCAGGATAGTTTGTTGTAATACCAGCAGATGCAGGACCAACATCAATAATCGTTGTTACGATTCCGGCACAAGTCGTAACTGCAGAGTGAACATTTGCACAGTTACCAACATCATAGGAACCACCTTCTGCTTGAATACTGACATCCTTGACTTGAGTTACAATAGACTGATATGCACCATTCCAAGTAATGTTATTGATACAGGATCTTGCAATACCAACCGAATAATTAATCGCGGCAATCGTTGCATCCTTTACACTATATCCATTTGGATCAGTTCCGGTAATGTGTTGCAGTGCTCCGCCAGAAGTATAGTATGATTTACCGGCACCTACACACTTGGAGTTACCACCTCTCGTAATATCGTGGCAGATTGCTCTGTAAATATCTTTGATATCATCTCTACAATTCTGAGGATCTGTTGGAGTTCCACCAGAATCAACAACTTGGAAAGCAGGGTTTTTGTAGTCCGTGCTTGTCAGATATCCTACTGCTTCATTTGCAATGAAATCTAAGTTCTGACGAATCAATCTTGCGGCATCAAAATATCTGTCAGAAGAAACACCGAGTAGTGGACGGAATGCAACGACTGCCGCACCATTCGTCATCGGACCACCGACAAAACTGAGATCAGTTAAGTGACATCCTTGACCAACATAGAACAAATCAGTGTTTGTATTTTGTGGTGCGACCAGACAACGACGAAGTTCTGTTCCTTCTACCGAAACATTGTCTGCAAGATTGATGGGATTATTTTCAGTATAAGTTCCGGGATAAACCTTGACCGTATCACCAGGAACTGCAAGGGCAACTGCTGCTTTGATTGTTGCCTTTGAATTGTTTACGTCTAATCCAGTATTATCATCGTTACCATTTTGAGTAACGAATAAAGTCTTACCCGCAAAAGTTGTTGTGCCTGCACCAACTTCTACGATTCTTGTACCAACACCAACACCACCTGTATCCTGTTTTAGGAAAATCTTACCATCATAAAAGTTGACAGCTAATTCACCTAACTGTAACTGTCCTTCTGTTGGTTTTTTGCCAGCGACCGCTGACCTCTTTATCCTAATCGGAGTGGCCATTTATTATTCTATCGGTATGTACCGGTTCAGAACAGTATATACTGTCCTTTTCATTTATTTATAATACAATATTTCTTCTCGTTCCGTAACGATAAAGATTCGTTGGAGGTTCTGGTTTCATCCAATCTTTGATTTTTTCATATCTTTCCATACTAAAAAACTCCTGGGAAGAATACCACTCTTCCATAGGAGTA
>Ga0208898_1000812_pt1 | contig 22733 bp, 34 predicted proteins | sample VirMetDEL_Mar_4_FD_184513 | JGI IMG/M metagenome (GOLD analysis project Ga0208898, IMG submission 184513) | Aqueous microbial communities from the Delaware River and Bay under freshwater to marine salinity gradient to study organic matter... | ecosystem: Environmental > Aquatic > Marine >...
TCTATTACCGACCTGCTTTGACAATTACGCACATCACAAATACAGGACTTGTTACAGTTTCATCAGGAGCAGGCCAATTGTTCGCAGGTTTGGGAGTGTATTTGTATAATGTATCAGACGCTCTCTATGAGGGAGGGTTCTATCCAAATACAGATTTTTGGGTCAATGAAAGAGTGTTCATTATTTCAAGCGTTCACTCCGGAACAGAGTTTCAGTTGGAAGGAGATTTTAATGGAGACCCAGTATCAAGCGCAGACTGTGCGGTTGGAGTGATGGTTGACAAGTTCGATATTACTCATGTGAATGTAATGTCTGTTGGAGATGCTTCAGAAGGAGACGAGGTTCTGTTTTATGATACTGACGGAAGCACAACGATTGACGGAGAACCAACAAATGGTTCGTCAGCTTTGATTGATCAAATAAAATCGAACAGATGCATCACTTTAAAGAGAAGACCAACATACACGTATGACCTGGAGTATATTTATCCAGTTATAAGTTCTCCATCATCAATAACAACTGGGAATGTTCGTATTCTAAACGCATCAGACAATAAAGAGGCTGCTCCAAGAGTGGGAATTGTAACAGTCTCAACGGATGCTTCAAATGCGATTACTCTTTATGGAGAGTCAACAGAGACTCAAGTCTCAGAGGTTGCTTATGATAATATAACATGGGATGTACTTGTGGCTGCATACTGGACCACATTGCAACAGATCATTGAGTCTCCTCAAATGGTTAAGGCATTGGTAAGGCTTAAAGCGTCAGATATTCAATCAATAGACTTCACCAGACCAAAATACTTGAGTCAATTCGGTTGCTTGTTCTATCTCTCCTACATTGACCAATTCAAAACAAACCAAGTGGATTCGACAGATGTTGAACTCGTTAAATTACCGTAATGGCTGAGAAAACAATTGTAGTTGATATTGACATCAAAGCGGAGGATATTCGTTCTGCTTCTGCCGCTATGGCAGAGGCTCAGAAACAGTCAGCAGCCTATACTCAAGCACTCAACGACCTAAAGACCCAACAGAAGGAGGCTAACGCACTTTACAAGATTGGAGCGATCAGCGCAGACGAAAACGCAAAGAGGCAGTCAGCGTTGAAAATTCAAATGACAGAAGTCTCCAAGTCTTTGAGAGATTCAAACAAGGAGTACGCAAACAACAAGACAGTAGTTGAGGCTGCGAAAGGTTCAAACGAACAACTCAGAGCAAGGCTTTCTCTTCTCACAAAGGAATACAACAGTCTATCCAAAGAGCAGAGGGAGAACTCGAAAGAGGGTAAACAGATGGGAGCAACCATCAAGACCATTACTGACAAACTGAAAGCCAATGAGAAAGCGGTTGGAGATAACAGGCGAAATGTAGGTAACTACGAGGAGGCGTTGAAAGGTGTTGCAGGGCAGATCAATGTAATGGGAGTCAATCTTGGAGGACTTGCAACACAACTCAAGACGTATAAAGATGGAGTTGTTGCATCAGCAGCAGCAACCAAAGCATCAGCAACGGCAACAGGAGGATTCTCTGGAGCATTACAGATATTAAAGGTTGCACTAATATCAACGGGAATCGGAGCGTTTGTTGTTGCACTTGGCGCGTTGGTTTCATTCTTCACTCAGACCAAGCGAGGCTCTGAGCAATTATCTCAGGCACTTTCTGCAATCGGAGCAACCGTTTCTGTTCTTACTGACAGAATGAGCCAACTCGGAGAGGCATTGACAAAGGTATTCTCAGGAGATTTCGCAGGAGCAGCAGAAACAGCAAAAGGCGCGTTCTCAGGCATCACGGAGGAGATAGTCAAGGAAAGCCAAGCGGCAGCAACTTTGGAGAAACGTATGCAGAAGTTGAGAGATGCAGAGCGTGAGTTGTTGGTTGAGGTTTCCAAAAGGAAAGCAGAGGTTGCAGAGTTGCAGTTGATCGCAGAAGATGAAACGAACAGCTACGCAATGAGAGCAGAGGCAATCAAGAAAGCCAATGCAATCCAGGAGGAGAATATGAAAGCAGAGCTTGAACTTCAGAAAGAGCGAGTTGCCATAATTGCGGCACAAATGGAATTGAGTGAGAACTTAGAAGAGGACGAGCAGAGACTAGCAGAGGAAAGAGCCAAACTTGGAGAGATAGAAGCGGCCAACATCAAGAAGTTAAGGACTCTAAAAGCAAAGGAGAACAGCATCCGGAAACAGGAACACGCTGAGTATGTTAAGCAGGAGAACGAAAAGCGAAAACTGACAGAGGAAGAGGCAAAAGAGGAGCAGAAAGCATCGGAGGCACGAGCAAAGATTCGGGAAGATTTCAGACGGGAACAACTTACAGACATTCAGAAGAGGAAGGAGGACGCGTTCAATAAGGCTAATGAGTTAAGAGCAGCAGGAGAGACAGAGAAGTCTATTCAAACATACCTATCTCAAGAGTTGAAAGAGATTCACAGAGATGAGCAGGATGCAATTCTCAACGATAGGCTAAAGACGCTCGAAGATTACGCAACAGAGGCAAAACTAAAGGCTCAAATATCCATACAGGATGAGCAAGTAAGAGCTGCAACTATCCTCCAGATTGAGCGTGATCTAGCAGAGGCAAAGCAGCAGGAATTGGATTTGCAGATAATGCAATATCAAGCATCAACGGAGGCTCTTGGTGTTGTTGATGAGGAGAGAAGAGCGCAACTCGTACAAGATAAACTAGAGGTTGATGCGCAGATAGTAGAACTCGACAATAAAAAGACTGAACTTCTGGAGCAGAATGCGGTCAAACTTGCAGATACGAGAAAGTCTCAAGAGAGAGAAGCACTCGGAGCAGCACAGGGAGGTCTTGGTGTGATCAGCAATATTGTTGATGGGCTGAAACAACAGGCAGAGGACAATATCAGCGCAATTGAAGCACAAGCGAAAGCAGCAGGAAAGACAGACGCTGAGATAAATGCAATGACAAAGAGAGCCAAAAAAGAGGCTCACGAGTTACAGGTTGCAGCAGCAATTGTTCAAACTTTACAGGCGGCTATTTCCGCATATTCTTCAGCGGCAGCCACACCAGTTATAGGTCAGTTTCTTGGACCTATTGCAGCAGCAGCAGCTTTGGCTTTTGGTTTTGCGAATGTCTCCAAAATGAAGCAAGAGAAATTCGCTGATGGTGGAGTTGCACAAGGACCATCACACGCTCAAGGAGGTATTCCGTTCACGGTTGCAGGACATGGAGGCTATGAGATGGAAGGAAATGAGATCATTCTAACCAAAGGAGTATATCAAGACCCACATCTCAGACAGCAAGCATCTATTCTCAATCAATTAGGAGGAGGCAAAGCACTTGTTCCAGGAGCGTACATGGCAAGCGGTGGAATTGCATCTCCAACATTTGCAGCAAGGTCAGCAAGCAGCAATCAGAACGCAGTATTGGAGTCTCAGATAGCACAACTAGGAGACAGAATTGCAGAAATGCAGCCAGTTGTCAGAGTTTCAGACATTAATAGAATCAATCAACAAACAGTAAGAGTTCAACAATCAGCAGATCTTTAATCATGGCAGCAACAACACTTTATCAAGGAATGGCAGAGCGCGTTACCGTAACTCATAAGGACGTAAACGGAGCAGCAATTCCTCACGCATCAATTGCAGACGTTCGTTACATTCTGAGAGCAGAAAACGGAGACTCTTTGAAGCGTTACAGAAAGACAGCTCCATCTGATTGGACAGCATTGACAGAGGAAGCGGCAGCAGGTGCATACACTTTAGAGATCGAGGAGAAGGATTCAAAGGAATTTCCATCCGGAAAGTGTTATCTTGAATGGTTCATCAAGATCATTGATGCCGATTTCGTTGATGATTACAAACCAATGGGAGTATATCACTTGTTTAATATTGAAGAAACCAATTACGCGGAGGAATAATGGCAGCGATAGACGTACAATTGACATCAAGACCAACGGTTGAAATCACTCATCCTTTGGTTGTTCTGGGGACTTGTGATGATGCTACGTTAAACGTAAACGGGGTTGATTTTGATACTATTCCAAGCGGTGACACCTATCCGTTATTGGTAAAATTAGACGGTGTTGAAACGGGCACTTTCGATGTGCCAAATAAAACTGTAAACATTACGAGTGTGCCTTGCGCTGACGCAACGGTTCAATTGAACGGGGTTGACATGACTGATATTCCGTCAGGCGATACTGATAACATTCTTGTTCTTCAGAGTAGTGGAATGACTGAAGTTGGCTCAAAGCAAGGAGTTCATTGGAGGATTGCAGACGCAACAGTAGAAAACTCAGACTCAAGCTACTCAACAACAGTTGAGGCAGAGGGTTCTTTGATTGTGCCTGACACGGCAATCAGCGCGAATGGAGACTTAGTAATTAACCAACCGTCAACGATTGCAAAGGATATTACCGTTAGATATGACACTCAAGGGACGGTTGCAACTACCATTTCTGGCGGTGAGATTGTTGTTCCTGACGTTGCCGTACTACCATCATTATCTATTGGCGTTTTCTCCGATGCGGGATATACTACGCCAGTTACGGGCGGTGCATTTGGAGACACGGTTTACATCAAACTTTACGAAAGCAATATAGTACCAACGGGTTTCACAATCTCATTTGATGGAGACAGCGAAAAGGTCATCAACCAAGCAGGAGGAACATACACTTGGGTAATTGACGTTAAAGGAACGGTAACTATTAACGCAAGTGCAAGAGATGGTTCTGATGGTGTTGCAAATGCTACTCCTTTCACGTTCACAACTACAAATGCTGCCTATGTTGGCGGTAAAGCTCTATCTTTAGATGGTGTTTCTGATACAGCAGATGGTTACGTTGATTGTGCCGGCATTATGCAGACCTACGGGCTATCATTTATGATAAAAAAGCCATCTGGTCTATCTGCATCTTACAAAGGTGTTATCGGCTTCGGTTCTTGTTTGTCAGGCTCATCAATTCAAAGGCAGTACAATGCCATAGTTGTTGCCCACTGGGTTCACTCCACCAATTTTGCGGTAAGTTTTAACGGTCAGGTCTACAACACATCCATTGCTATGAATTTAGACCAATACCAACACTTCAGATTTGAAGTTGGAGCAACGCATCTGCGTGTATATAAGGATGGTGTAGAAGTTTATTCGACTGCTAGAACAACGGCACTCCCAGTAGTGTCCAAGGAAATAACCGTGGGCGCAAGTAGGGTTACCAACAACAATCTCAGCCAAATGGATATTCGAGACATATTTGTGGATGATGGCACACTATCCGCAGCAGAATCGCTTGCGCTTTCCAATGCTTCGCACGCAGGTACAGACCCAACAGCAGCAGCCCCAAGCAAGTTTGTAGATGGATGGGATTTCGGAAGATTGGCAACGGGCGTACCTAGCACCAACAACTCATCGCCAACCATAGCAATCGGTATGTTAACAGACAGTCCGTTGGTAATGGCTACAACATTCACAGCACCTAACGGAATAGTTGAATTATGAACATCTACGGACTTATCATAGGGCAAAGCCATCAACCAGAAGGAGTGCTATTCTATCAGCAACTCACGCATTATGCCATTTGCAAAGCACCGAATGGTGTGCCAGATAATTGGGAAAGCTTCCAAACTGGAGAGCATCTTCAGTTACGCATGGAGGAAATCGAGGCAATGAATACTCCACAATCTAGGGAGGCAATCATTGACACGCTAACAAGTGCGGCAGAGGCTTCCGGTTTAAGTGTTCCTTTTGAATCATTCTTTTACGACAACAGGAAGGTTGTAATTGATTGGATTTTGAACGGTGGAGATTCATTGACAAAGGTCTTTGAAGAATCAACGGAGAAATGGATGGATATGAGAGCAAGCGAAGAAAGCCCAACTCCTAGAGAATACGCTTTGAAACTGCTATCAGTTTAACTCCTCCTGGTATATTCTCTGATTGCGCGTCTGATGACCTCTGATTTGTCATCTCCGTTCTCCTTGAGTTTTTTGTCGAAATCCTTCTTGATATCTGGGTCAATTCTGCTCGATACTTGAGGCCAGTTTCTGACTCGAATCTGTTTCTTTTCGCTCATTTGTGATAGCACAAAGGGTTAAGCATTTACAAATATACCTTTTTCCATAATAGCTTTGTAACGTGGAAGCACCAAAACTTGTTATTGATAGAGACATTGCTCAGTATGACATCTATGCTGAGATGTTCGGAGATCCTCAACCAGTATTCTCCGCAAACTCTGTAACTGAATTTCTTGACGCGAACAAAGAGGCAACCTCAATTGAGATCGACATCATGTCTGATGGAGGTTCAACTTCTGAGGCTCGTATCATTTACGACCTTCTCAAGAATTGCGGTAAAACCGTAATCACTAGAGGATACAAGGTCAACTCTTCTGCTGTGATGATCTTCCTTGCAGGCGATGAAAGGTTGATTGCAGAAAATGCTGATTTCCTTATTCATCCGGTATGGATCGATGCAATGGGATTGCCTTGGATGCTTACTGGAGAAGATCTGCAAGACTTCGCAAATGAGATCAAGGCAGAGGAAACCAAGTTACTAGACCTTTATGTTTCAGTAATTGGAGAGGATAAGAGAGCAGAGGTTACGGAGTTGATGAAAGCATCAACCAACCTATCAAATGACAAGGCAATTGAACTCGGATTTGCAACTGGGAAACTTGGAGCAAAGGCTGAGACATCAACCGAAAACAAACGAGCAGTATCATTCAACAACAAAATGGCTGCATTGGTAATGAAAAATAAATCAAGTCTAAATCAAAAAGAAATGAGCTTACTCACAGAAACGCTTAACAAGATCAACGACACGTTGGCAAAATTCAAGAACTCGGAAGAGGTAGAAACCGAGAACAACGAGACCGAAACACTCAACGCATCTGTTGAACTGTCAGAAGGTGGTTCAGTTTACTTCGATGGAGAACTAGCAGAAGGTGTTGCCGTATTCGTTGACGAGACAATGGAAACTCCTGCTCCAGATGGAGATCATTTGCTTGCAGACGGTAGAGTTCTTACTGTTTCTGAGGGAATGGTTTCATCTATCGCTCCTGCATCTGCTGAAGAGCCAATGCCAGAGGACAAAGAGGAAACAGAAACTGAAAACTCTGAAGTTGAAGAACTGAAGAACACGGTTTCAACGCTTACTGAGACTGTAAATGCTCAGAGCGAAAGCATCAACAAAATTGCGGAGACATTAAAGAACATGACTCCTGCATTTTCGGCACTTCAAAACCTAGTTCCAGGAGATACGGGGGCGGAATCAAATCCAAAGAACAAAAAGGTAAAATCAAAAGAGGTTACTGCGGCAGAGTATGCCAAGATGACCAACCTTGAGAAGAAGCGTTACAATCAAAGTAGACTGTAATCATGGCAAAAAAGAAAGCAGTTGCATCAAAATCAGTAGTGAATCCTTTTGATAAAGGAGTAAGCTACGCTGACTTTTTGAAAGCATTACCGGAAGGAGTTGATTCTTCGGAATACTTGAAAGGAGTCTGCTCAGAAGAGCAAATCGAATGGTTAAAAACAGAACTCAAACACTTTAAAAACAAGAAATAATGGCTGTAAATTTTACAGGTAGTACTACCAACCAAACTGAACTAGCTGCAATTCAAGAGGAATTGTATGCGGAATCTTTCACAATTCAGAACAACCTCATTGATGTTCAAGAGGGACACAAGTCAGGTGCTGACGTTTACGAATCAAGCGTTGACGTAACTGCAACTGCTGCAACAACAGCGGGTGTTACTGCAACGGGAGATGTTGATCTGAACGTCAACAAAACTGCTGTTTCTCTAGTGTCTTATCAATACGAGGATGTGATTGATGAGAATGCATTGAAAGGAACACGCTTTGAGCGATCAATGGAAGCAGGAGCTTTCAACATCGTTTCAGACGAGTTCGACAGAAAGGTATTGATTCAAGTTGCACCTGCAATCGGTGAGGACGTTGAGAATATGATCTGGGACGGTGCGACAACTGCTCAAAAGGCGTTGATTGCAGGTCTGACTCCAGGTGCTGCTCAAGGTTCAATCTCAGCAGGAGCGCAGACTCTAGCTGCTGCAATGCCTACGAACTTGGTGAACTCACTTCCTGCAACAATCCTTTACAATGCTTCACAAGCGAAAGCAACTCCAGGAGCAGGATTGGGAGATTACATCAAAGTTCCATCAATCGCAACTGTAACATCAGCAACAATCGCTGCTGAGTACGGAAAGATGTACGCAATAGCTCCATCAAAAGCGGTTAACTACAACCGAAACGGTGAGACTTGCGAAATCTTCGCACCATTGGGAGACCGTCAGTTGATCAAGCAAGCCAACAACGCAGTTGGAGCAGCTCAGCAATTGAACTTCTTGGTAGAAGGCTCTGGAGCAAACGAGGTGATCAGCTACAACGGACACAAAATCAACTTTGTGCCATTGGTAGGATTCAGAATCTTCGCGATTCCTTCCTACTTGAAAGTGCTGATGGACCTTGCTTCTGATGTATCAACTTTGAACATTGGCCAAATGGCTAACGGAGCGCGTCAGCGTTACATCAAGAACATTCAGACCATGACTACTTGGGTTGTTGGTCAGAAGTACATCACTCTTTACGGAGGATAAGAATTGAATTTATGGAGGAGGGTTTCGGCTCTCCTCCTTTACTCTTAAAAGAAAAGAAAACATGGCAGGTTGCTCAAATTCATTAACAGCATTAGATCCATCTTGTGCTGCTCTCAAGCAGAAAGGCGGTTTCGACAAACGCTTCTACGTTGGAAACATCGCAGACCTTGACTCCGTAACGTACGGAACAGATCAAGAGGTTACAGCGTTTACATTCTCTGGTACAACAGGATTCAAGAAGATCATTGGAAAGCGTCTGAAGCATGGTGCAGAGACATCTCTTGAGGCAGGAGATAATGTCAACATGAGAACTCAGAATTTCAACGCGGTTCTATTCGCTCAATCAGCAGCAGAACGCGCATCTGTTGAGGCTCTTTGGGATGCAGAGGATATTTTCGTAGTTGCTGAGTCAAATGCAGGAACTATTGAGGTTTACGGTATCAACAAAGGCGCGAACTCACAGTTTGATTCTTACGGATTGAAAGCGAGTGCAGGGACTTGGAATACAGGTGTTGCGTTGAACGATGACACAAGCATTCCGACAACCTTCTCCGGAGACTTTGACAATGGTCCGTTGATATATGATGAAGGCTCAACACTTGCAGTAAACATTGCTGCTCTTGACGCACAAGTTGTATAATGAACAGAGGGAGGTTATCGCTAACGCGGTAAAACATCCGTTCATTGATAGAAGAACAGATAAGAACCTCCTTGTGCGATTGCATAGGGAGGTTTTTTCTTCTGAAATATGCCTAACTTGCGAACACGAACAGATACGAGCTTACATTGAACTGTACAGATTGATAAATCCAAAAGAGAAAAGCATGAATCCTCCAAGTAAAAAATACAAATTCAATCCATCACGTAAGAGCGAGAGAATCTCCGTGAAAGGTTACAGAGGAGTAATTACTGCCGAGAATTTGACTGATGACATGGCTGAGATGCTAATGGAAAAAGGCGTTTTCGGTGATCTCATTGTCAAGGTTGAAGGTTCAGAGGTTAAGCCAAAATCAAAAGCAAAGGCGAAAAAGAAAAAGAACGATTCAACTCCATCCTCTGAGTCTATCTGATGAGCAAGCCAATTCAGCCGGTAAAGAAACAGACGAGGGTCGGCTCGTTATCGAGCAAGATTGCACCTACATTCAATCGGGTTGCAAAGATCACTCATAACAAGAGCGCGAAGCGTTATGACTATGGCGTTGGAAACCTTCTGCCAAATGAACTACTCAAAGCAATCGAGGCAAGCGTAACTGCTTCCAGTTGTAGGAACAGAAAGCACGAGTTCATTGAGGGTAAAGGTGTAAAGGATAGAGCAATTGCATCATTGAAACTCAATCCGAAACAAACATCTGACGACCTTGTTGCGGAGTTGTCTGACATTGTAGGAGTGTTTGACGGTGTTGCTTTGAATGTCAAGTTCAACTCAATGGGAGAGCCTTACTACATTTATACTCTGCCGTTTGAATCTACTCGGAAAACTGATGATGGTCAGTTCTACATCAACGAGAAGTTGCAAGATGGATCTGATGTAAAGAAAGACAGAATTTACTTTGATGAGTTCGACAGATACGAACTACCATCGAGCAGACTTGCAAGGATACGATGCCAGATTGAGGAGTATGGATACCAAACGGGAGATGTTATCTACCTGTTCGCAAAGAAAGCAGGTCAGTCTGAATATCCGATACCAGGAGCATGGTCTGGAATGGAAGAGATTGAGGCAGATGCAGCACTTGGTAAGCTCGATTGGAGGAACGTCAAGAAAGGATTCCGACCAGATGCCATACTGACAACCATCGGAGAGATTGATGACGAGGATGAGGATGAGGCAGGACGTACTGAGCAATGGTACTTTGACCAGAACATCAAGCAATTTACTGGAGAGGATGCTGCACCAATTATGCATATCAATGTAAACTCAGCAGATCAACGTCCACAATTGGACACGTTCTCACAAGAGAAACTGTTGAACGCAACTACGGAGGCAGCCGATAGAATCGGAAAGCGCGTTTGTCGTTCGATGGATGTTCCTCATGTATTGATTCCTGGATTCGCACAGCAAGGACAACTCGGCAACACACAGGAGATGTTGACAGCACTCAAACTCTTTGGGAATAGTGTTGGCAGAAAGCAGAGAATTGTTTCAAGAGCATTGGAGCAAGTGTTTCCACAATTTGATTGGTCAATTGAGCCTCTTGTTATCATTGAAGAGTTACCGGAATGGCTGCTTGGAGTTCTTACAGATGACGAGAAGCGTCAACTTGGAGGTTATGAGCCTAAACAAACAGAAGAGGTTGCAGCATGATTGACAAGAACTACATAATTGAAAAGACTGACCTTCCAATGAGCGTTAACGTCATTGAGAAGAAGGTTCAGCAGTTTGTTCCAGATGCAATTGAGAAGCTGATTGAGATACTTCCTGCTGCATTATACGCTGCATTGCAAACATTGAGCGTTGAGAATGTAAAGGATTGGAGCAAAACCAACAGCTACTCAGCAGATGACAAGGTTGTCTATGTAGAGAATGGACTTCTGAAGATGTGGAAGTCATTGACTACCAATAGCAACTCTGCTCCATCAACGGCCAACGATACCGATTGGTCAGAGTTGAAGCTCGGAACATTCTTGGTTTCATTTGTGCAGCCTTATTTAGCACATCATGTATTCTATGCTTACGCGGTCAATGGAGGCGTTAACGTATCACATCAAGGATTGCAGCAGATCAGCAACGAAACGGCTCAAGCGTTAACGGGGAACAATCTCCAAGCCTATCTCAACTATTGGAGAGACAGAAGAGAGAGCAAGAGGCAGCGAATGTTCAACTATTTGGACGATCAAAAAAATACGCTTGATTCTGTAACGTATGAATCAGTTGATCCATCACGCAGAAAACACCGTTTCCAGATAAGAGCAATCGGAATTACAAAAAGACAAACCGACACGGACTACATCAGCGATTATGACAAAGATATGTACCGTTTCAAAGACAGATTATAACAAATGAGCGTATTAATTACACGAACAGCGATCAAGTCCTATTTCAACTCTGGAGATGTTCCAACAGAGTCTCAATTTTCTGCCTTTATTGATGCGTTTCCAATGGTTTATAATGAGACAGTCACACTTGCAATTGACACAGACTTAACTATTACACATGGAACAGGAGAGAACGCTCGAATTGTTCAAGTAGTGGATTCTGACGGTAAATCAATAGGCGTTAATTGGAGGAGAGATCCATCAGACCCAACAAACAAAGTAATAATCAACTCAGGGAAAGCATATACAGACGCTGAAGTTTCAATATTGACAAAATGAGAAAACTGATTTCAATTTTAATGGTCCTTTTGTCGTTCGGTGCAATGGCACAGGATGGACACATCATCTACAATGAACACTCCAACTACAAGATGTATGGGAGAGATGTTCTTGTTCGTTCAGATGCAACCAATCTCGACACGTTAACGAGCGTTTATGATGGTTCGATTGCCTTTGATACTACTAAAAGACATTTTGTTGGTTATGATGGAGAGAGTTTCAAGAGTCTTGCATTTGGACAAGTCAGGGACACAGTCATCAGCCTTTCATCTGCCGAGATACTTGCGTTAAGTGGAACTCCTAAAACGGTTGTTCCTGCTCCTGGAAGCGGAAAGATGTTGCAGGTTTTAAACGCATCAGTAAAATATACTTATGTTTCGACAGCGTATGTTTCGGGACATACGCTTAGAGTTGGAACATCGGTATCACAAGATTTCTTCTCATGCAAGGTTTTAGACGCAACTACAAGCACAATAAGAGGATTCGTTCAGAATACTCATGCTGTTGCAGGATACGCAGGTAGTGTTGAGAATACACCAATTAAAGTTGATTCCAATACTACGGCAACAACAGGAGATGGTACTGCTCAGCTGTGGGTTAGATACCAAGTTATAGAGTTCTAAATGCAACTCCTTCACGACATAGCCAAAGACAAGAACCTCTTGAGGCTTGTTTTCGCTTTATTCTGGAGCGTTATTGCAGCAGGTTACATCTACGGAATCACCTTCATTGACATTCCAGAGAACAGCCTGAGACACGCGGACACGGTTCTCGGATTTGTTCTTGGAACTATTGTGGCAACTATCATTGCATACTATTTCGGCAGCTCACAAGGCTCGTCAGATAAAAATGACATAATTAATCAAAGTCAAAACAGGTTGTGAGAATGGATGTTTCAGACGTAATGGTTGAACTCGGAAAGGTTCTCGGAGGAGGTGTTGGAGGGACATTCATTGGATTCTGGACACAGAAACAAGCCGCAAAATCAGAAGCCGTGAAAGAATTACAAATGCTTAAGGTTGAGTATAAAGAGTTCGCAGAATTTACCAAGAGCGAACTTCTATTGAGCAGACAGGAGCGCGTGGAATGTCAGAAAGAAAATGCTGATTTGAAAGGAGAGGTCAATCAACTGAACTTGAAAGTAAATGAGTTGACAATGGCTATACACAACGCTATTGGAACACCTTCAGAAAAGCGCAAAGGGCTAAACAGTAATTAACCTTGTATGAAACTCAATCCAAGATTCAGCATCCAGGAGTATGTGCCGAAATCAGTCTATGAGAAGTACGGAGATAAATCCGTCAGGTTCATTTCAGCGGCATTGATCAAGGCAGATTATCAGCTACTTAAAGACCTTGAAAAGCATTATGGAAGGGAAATAACCTGCTCCATTAATACATGGGCATTTGGAGGAGACAGAAATTACTCAGGATTGAGAGTTGAAGGAGAACCATATTACAGACCTCTGAGCCTACATTCAAGCGGTTCTGCATCTGACAAGATTTTCAATTTCAAGGATACCGGAGCAAGAGTTGACAACAGGAAGATCTATGAGTTCATCATTGCAAATGATGTCAAGTACTATGATCTAGGCATCAGAAGAATGGAGGACATCAGAGATGCTTCAAGTTGGATTCATTGGGATACGTGTTGGACTCCGAATGCGTACACCAAGATGATTCAAATCGTTAGAGCATGAAAATTGATGCAAAGTTGATATTGATCATGGCCTTGATTGGTCTCGTGGTCTCGTTGATACTCTTCAGAGGTTGCGGTAATTTTAACCATTCCTCTGGAGATATTGACGTCTATCACGTTTATGATTCAATTGAAAGAGTGATCAAATCTGAGTTGCCTCCTCCTGACACGATAATCGAAATAAACGAAAAGGAAGTCATCAAATGGCTACCATCTGCAAGAGTTGTTGATACCATCTACATCAAAGGAGAGACAAGATTCATCTACAATGACGCACCAATAGACACAGCAGCGATTCTCACGCATTATCTCACTCAGGCGGTAACATATACCGACACGATAAGAGATAGCTCGTTACAGGCAGTTATTTCGGATGTGATATTCAGAAATCAGATCAAAGAGAGGTCGTTCAATTATAAGATTCTGAGACCGATTGAAACCAAGTTCATTGATAACCGAGATAGATTCCAGTTGATCGCTTCATTCCAAGCAGGAGGAGGTATCAGTTATGCAAACACTCCTCAATCAATCTATGCAGGAGCAGATCTTGGATTGAAATTCAAATCCGGAACATACGTTTCCGTTGGATACATGGCAGGAACAAGTCATTTTGTAACGATCAGAGCAGGTCAGGTCATTCGATTACGCAAGAGATAATCACATCACGAATTTCGGCAGCTCATCAACCTGGACGGATAGATTCTTCTGGTCCATCTCGAATGACTCATTCAGCAGGTCAATCATCGAACTACCATCAACGGCAGATAGTATTCTCAGAAGGAGAACGCGGTTCGTTTGATTGACAGCATGATTGATCAGAGCTTTCTCAACGAGCGTTCTGTCTCTATCAACTCCAAATAAACCAGATTCGAGTACGCTATCCATTCTGTAAAGATAGCCAACTGAAAATAATTGTTTCGATATTCGTAATCGTAACAAATTAATATATATATTTGCCCAACAAAATCATTTAAGGACATGGAATACAACCAAGAAACGATCAACAGAATCAGAGAATTGATGCCGTTATCAATGCGGAAAAAAGTTCATCAGAACATTAACAAGGGAGTCAGCGAAAAGGCACAGATACCATACTCAACCGTTTGCGATGTTCTCCAGACTTATCGTGAAGGAGGTCGGCCAAGATACCGGAACAGACGCTTGAAAGTATATGATGAATGCGTCAGGTTGCTCCAGGAGAAAGGAATCACAGTTTAAAAAAGAAAGGGAGCGCGATGAAGCAACTCCCAAACTAACCATGAAACGAATAGACATCACAAAAGTAAGCAAATGAAATCACTCAGAAAAAAGGTCATGGACGTTATCAATAGTTGCACCAATATCGAACAGATGAAAGGTGCATATAATTACATGGCACTTGCAGGACTTGACAATGACCCAATAATGGAGGAGTTGTTCGAGTTAAAGTTGAATATCATCGGAAACATTTAATCAGTAATCAATAATCAAAATCAATAGACAAATGAACAGAGAAGAAATTCTAAAAAAAACCATGCTTCAAATGCCGCGAGTATTCACTTCAAACCAGTTCAATACGGTAGCTATTAAGAACGGCTTCCCAAAAGAGATACTGAAGAAGAAAGGACTCGCAAAGTTCATTGAGCAGTATGCAAGCAATGGTAGTTTTCAATCAAAAACATGGGTTAAGTTTACGGAGGAAAAGACCGTTATGAATGAAGCCCAACAATCAAATTCAGAAGACAAGCGTGAGCTATCCGATAGACTACAAGAAGCAATAGAACTATTGAAGGGGAACGGCTACAAAATACTTAAGGTTCATTCTGAATGGGTAGAAATTTAATCAGTAATCAATAATCAAAATCAATAGACATGAGTACGCAATTAACAGTAAATCAGTATTTCAACTCAGAATCTGTTCAACAGAAGTTTGAGAAAATGCTCGGACAGAAGTCAGCAGGATTCATCTCCTCTGTACTTCAGACGGTAAACAACAACAATCTACTTGCAAAGGCAGATCCTGCAACAATTCTAAACGCTGCTGCAACTGCTGCATCATTAGACCTTCCGATCAATCAAAGTCTCGGACGAGCATGGATTGTACCATTCAAAGGTCAGGCACAGTTTCAAATAGGATACAAGGGATTCGTTGAACTGGCTCAGAGGTCAGGACGTTACAAATCAATCAATGCGATTGAAGTATATGAGAATCAATACAACGGATTCAATGCGTTAACAGAACAAATTGATGCAGACTTCTCGGTTGATGGAACAGGAAAGGTTGTCGGATACGCTGCTCACTTTGAGTTGCTGAACGGATTTACAAAGACGGTATTCTGGAGCAGAGAAAAGGTTGAGCAACACGCTAAAAGATTCTCAAAGAGTTTCGCAAATGGACCGTGGAAAACAGACTTCGATGCAATGGCCAAAAAGACGGTTCTCAAATACACTTTGAGTAACTGGGGAATCCTCTCCATCGAGATGCAAACGGCTCACTTGGCAGATCAAGCGGTCATTCCGGAAGATGGAAAATATCAATATGCTGATAACGTGATTGATATTGAGGCAAACAACGCGGAGGAGGAAACTGCAAGAGTTGTGAAATTTCTTGAAAAAGTGAAATCAATTGACGATCTTGATATGCTTGAGGATTCGTTATCTGGAGAAGAAATCACAGAGGATGCTCAACAAGCGATAGACGAAAAAAGAGAATCACTAACTGTTAAAGCGTAAGACCATGAAAACTAGAACAGACTTCACCGATTACAAATTTCGCTGCTCATCATTGGGCAAGTTGATGACAGGCGTTAAGCCTAATCTCACAGACAAGCAATCAGAACTCCTTGAGACTTTGATTGCTAAACAACGAGGAGGCAACATCACCGACAAGCAGATCATCACTCTCGGACAACTAATTGAGAAACGTGATCAGCGTCCAACTTTATCAGCAACAACCAAGAACTACCTTGAGCAACTTCACAAGGAGGAGGTATTTGGTAAGCGCGAAGAACTCCGATCAAAGTATCTGGACAAAGGGATTCAAGTTGAGGAGCAATCAATCACGCTATACTCTGAATTGACTGACACGCTTTTCATCAAGAACAAGGATCGAAAGTCAAACGCTTTCATAACTGGAGAACCTGATAACACTCAAGGCAAAATTCGAGACATCAAATCTTCTTGGAGCTTGTCAACATTTCCTATGCATGATGACCGATTGACGAACATGGACTATTGGTGGCAGTTGCAAGGATACATGGAGCTGTTTGACCTTGAAGATTCAGAGTTGATCTATTGCCTTGTTGATACTCCAGAGGAATTGATCAATGATGAGATGAGGAGAACAGGTTGGAAGTCAGGATTCACGGCAGACATTCCGGATGATCTTGAGGCAGAGATCAGAAGTAACATGACGTTCTCAGACATTCCTGCTGCATTGAGAGTGAAAGTCTTTCCTGTTCAAAGAGACAGACTTGCAATGCGACAACTTGAGGAGCAGGTCATCAGATGCAGAGCCTACATGAACAATTTGTCTGTTAAGTTAGGCGGGTATATCCAGGAGGAGGCATGATTGCCCGACCCGTAGGGTTATTGGCGGTCAACGGTTACAGATATGAAAAATAGGGCTTTGACACCATCGACATTTCACCCGAAAACGGAAACAGCAGACCGTGATAATACTGCGCGACCCAAGTTCGCCCGTTTTTTATATCTGATGTTGTGTAATGTTTTTTATTTTCTAAATATATAATCATGAAAAATCACAATTTCTGGCATTACTTGTCAGACGGAAAAATGCACCATTTTCAATTAGTTAGTGAAAATGGAGAGTTGAAGTACTACGTTGACGGAAAATTGGTTCAGTCAATTTCTGACACAAATAATTCAAAGGCTAAAAAGTCTTGACCTTGAATATTTTCAGTGTCAATTTTCATCAATTTGACTTCAATTTCCTTGTCGTCATTTTTGATTGTTTTAACGTTGTTCGACTTAAAGTCAAGAGATATTTGCTTAGTGTCAGAAGTATGTTGGATAAACGTAAGCTGTCTAATCTCCACACGTTCATTACCGTCTTTTTCTTTATAGTCGGCAACGCTAGGATTTACAAGGATTGTCACAGCATCTTTACTATATGGAACGTGAACTTGAAACGTAAGTCCACATGCACTGTCAATTGGAGGCTGAAAGGGTGATTGCACTAATCTTAATAATTTGCTCATGTGTCGTTTTTTAAAATATTACACAACGACCCGATCGTATGACGCGAGCAATGACGAAGGAATTGCGGGGAGTCATCCGACTTTGGGCTTGCGTTATACGATATGTTAACGAATGTGTTGCAAGAACTTAAACTGAGATAACTAAATAACCACAAGATGAAAGAGAAAATTATCGAGATTCTTAAAAGTGAAGAAGAACCTATGGGTCAACTACTATTTATGGAAAACTACGGAAAGGTTGCCGATAAGGTAATCTCGTTATTTTCTCAGCCCAATGGAGGAGATCGGGTCGTTAACGAAAATGAGCCTCAAAAAAAGGTTTGTAGAAATTGTGGTATTGACAAAGCTACTGTGATTGGACTATGTAATGACTGCTATGGATGTGGTGCGCCTTGACACAAACCGATTGAGGCGGTTGCTTGCAACATTTTCGTTAACTACCGCATAAAAACAACAACTGTTAACTAACTGAAAGCCAATGAAAACTACAACTAAAATTCGGAAGCAACTAGATTTGTTCCGAACGTATTTGACAGCTAAGCACTACTCAAAAAGAACTATTGAGCAGTATTCATCAATACTGAAAATGTTCTTGTCTGATTTCAATGAATACCCAAGAGACATTACAGCAAATCAAATTACAGAATGGATAGCATCAAAGGGCAATGCCTCAACTATGGGGCAGTATCGCGGAGCTTTGAAGAACTACTATGATCACGTTGTCGGACAATCAAACAAGTTCAAGAAAATTCCATATCCGAAGAAAGAGAATCGCGTTCCTCAAATAATGTCTCAAGAAGTAGTCATTGAGAGAATCAACTCAATTGATAATTTGAAGCATAGAATGGTCGTGTCAGTTCTGTACGGTGCAGGAATCCGGTTATCTGAATTACTTGATTTAAGAATAACCGATATTGACGGAGACCGAAACACGTTATTCATCCGACACGGTAAAGGAGGAAAGGACAGGGTTGTTCCAGTGTCATCTAAACTGATTCAAGACCTTAGAATATACTTCAAACAGTACCGTCCAACATCATACCTTTTTGAAGGTCAATTCGGTGGAATTTATTCGTCTACGAGCGTTCAGAACATCTGTCGAAAGTACATGAAATGCAATCCTCATCTATTAAGGCATTGCAATCTCACTCATTTGGTTGAGTCTGGTGTTGATATTAGTGAAGTGAGCAAAAGAGCAGGACACGCCAAGTTGGAGACCACTATGGTTTACAATCACATAGCAACCACATTCAACCCTATTACACTTCTAGCGGCTTGACCAGGATAAACATAAAGCCATTAAGCGTAAATGAGTGCTGGCAAGGTCGCAGGTTTCGAACTGATAAGTATAGAGCCTATCAAAAAGAAGTATCGTTAAAACTGAAACCGATGAAAGTAGGGAGTGGCAAATTGTCACTATCTCTTCGTTTCGGGTTATCAAGTAAAAATGCCGACATAGACAACCCAATCAAAAGTTTTTTGGATTGTTTACAGGCCAAATACGGCTTCAACGACAAGCAGATCTACCGATTGACAGTTGAAAAAGAGGATGTTCCGAAAGGCTCTGAGTACATCGAGTTCACTTTTTCGGAGTTAATTTGAACTCAAACAGAAAAATAATTACACTTTTTCTATATGTATTTGTAATTGGTACGAATTAATTTGTAAATTCGCTTATCGCTTAACAAAAACAAAAAGCCATGATAGCAGATTTCACATCACTTCCAAAGACAAGACAAGAGAGAGACCGTTCTAATTTCGTTACTGTTCCATCAGTAGATAACTTAGACGGTCAGAGATGGATCTTCAGCCAAGAAGAGGGAGAAGAATACTTGAAAGAGTTCCGTGAGAAGTACGGAACAATTGAGAACTACAATAAAGCAGCCAAGAGATACTGCGATTTAAAGGCTGAATGGTGCAAGGCAAACACTTCTGAGTAATCATTAACCATAAAAATCAATAGACATGAAAACAGTACAGGTGAAATTCAGAAACACGATTTTCGACATAACTCACGATGATGGGATTATTGACAAAATCGATTATAACGGACAAGAGGTTCAAGGATTGATGTTCGACATGGGATTTCTGGGAGACATGACAATCGCTCTCCTTGAAACCATTGCATCCGATGAGATGGATGCTGCACAATACGCGGTTGAATTGCAAAGAGAATCAGAAACAGTTTAAATCTAGGACCATGAAATCAAAAGATATCGAAATGATAGAATGTCCAGAGTGCAACGGAGAAGGCACTTGGTATAATGACACATCACGACAATGTACCACATACAGAGGAGACTGCTGCGGAGGTTGCGGTTATGATGTGGATTGCGAAACTTGCAACGGAACGGGCGAAATTGAAAAAGAGGAAGAAGATGAAGTATAATATCACATCACAGGAAGTTCTAGATGCGTTAGCATTACAGAAGCATCCGATAGAGCTTGACGAGTCTGGAAATGACAAGAACAACCTACTGAGGCAAGTATTCATCAATGGTTACCTGTTAGGAATGAAGGCAATTATTGAAGCAAACCAACAAAATCAAAAGCGATGAAATCAAAGAAGAATCCAATCGAAACAGTATCAGAGTGCTGCGGATCTTATCCCGTACTTGACAGCGAAGATCAAGGAATCTGCTCGGAGTGCTACGAACATTGCGACTATGTATGTGCGGAGTGCGACAACTCCGGATATTATGAGACAAACATTGACGGTGCAGATGTCGAATGTATCTGCCAGAACTGCAACTCTGATCAACAAAAACCATATAACTGAGAAACCATGAAACAGACATCAATATCATTCCACAACACAACGAACCTTGAGAGTTCAGAACTTGAAACGGCTAATTCCAAGGCACTAACTCAGGACGAGGAAGTACTTCATCTGTTCAAAGTGTTTGACAAGCTCACGTTAACTCCAGAGCGTATTCACAAGCATTTGCAGGATACTCATCCAAACAAATACAGAAATGTTCCTCTCACATCAATCAGAAGAGCGTTCTCGAATCTGAAGAAACAAGGCTTGATTGAAAAGACCAACATAATGGTTCGCGGCAATTTCGGAATGAGTGTTCACTCTTGGAAGTTGTGCAAATGAAACACGGCTCATTGTTTAGCGGTATTGGTGGAAGATACGACAAGAAAAGACGAGAATTAACAGGTAAAAAAACAGTAAATGTTAAACGCAAAAAATAAGTTTTCCAGAGATGAGGGAGTCATGACGCATGGCTCTTTATTCTCTGGAATTTAGTTGGTGGCTTTGATCTAGCTGCCGAATGGATGGGATGGGAGAATGTATTCCATTGCGAAATGAACGAGTTCGGACGAAAAGTCCTAAATTACTACTGGCCAAAATCAATATCACATGAAAACATCATCACAACAGATTTCAATATTTACAGAGGACGAATCGACATCCTCTCCGGTGGGTTTCCGTGTCAACCTTACTCAAACGCAGGTCAGCGACTTGGAAAAGAAGATGACAGACACCTCTGGCCTGAGATGCTTAGAGCAATACAAGAAATTCAACCGACATGGGTTGTGGGAGAGAATGTTCTCGGACTTGTTAATTGGTCGGATGGGTTGGTTTTCGAGGAAGTGCAGGCTGACTTGGAGGCTGCGGGGTACGAAGTACAACCGTATGTACTTCCTGCTGCAAGTGTCAACGCTCCCCACAGAAGAGATCGAGTCTGGTTTGTTGCCTACCGTAACGACACAAGAACCATTAAATCAATGCGAACTAACGGAAACGGGGAGGAGAAAAACGAAGGACGGAAAGAGCAGCCATTCACTAAATCTAGGAAGAGTAGTGGGGATGGGACTGTTAAAAACACCGACAGCGATGGACGGAGAAGTGAGTTCGGGAAAAAAGAATCCAATAAGCGGGAACTCGGGAACATTAGCGCAGGAGTTGATGTCAGGTTACGAGCCAACGATGATGAAACTAGGACTACTCCCAACACCGATGGCGCAGAGCAGAGCAACAGACGAAGAGAAGACGTTGAAACGGAAGGAGAAGTACGGAGGAATGAAAAGAGCAATGTACTTGGAGAATTATCTGGCAATGGGGATGCTTCCGACACCATCAGCAGGCAACGAGAAATCGGGAGGAACATTGACGGAGTGGGGAGGTTCGGGAAACAAGATGAGACAAATCGATGGAATGAATTTCCAACTCAATCCCCGATTTGTAGCGGAGATGATGGGATTTCCTCCAGATTGGACGGAATTACCTTTCCAAAATGGAGAAGAGAAAGCATCAAAGCCTACGGAAACGCAATAGTTCCTCAAGTTGTTTATGAGATATTCCAATCAATCCAGGAGTACGAAAATCTGACCAATAAAAACCTTTGAAATACCGAATAAAGGTTATATTTGTGATGCTCTGATGACAAGGGGCTTGTAAAAAATTAAGGCAATGAAACTCATTCAATCATTCACAAGAGGAAGTAACGACTTCGGTTTAGCCTTAGACCATCGTTCTGCGTTGTCCGCGCAGCCTCTTGCGATATTGATCAGAAAATATGAATGGATATGAACTTTCGCGGTTTTGGTTTGACTGGTGCTTTGAGAACCCAGAAAAGATAAAACCAAACCATACGGCACTATACTTCTTTTGCGTAGAGCATTGTAATCGTTTAGGATGGAAGCATAAGTTTGGTCTGCCAACTACAATGGCTAAAGAGGCTATCGGAATAAGGTCTTACAACACATACATTCAGACGCTTAATGATTTAGTTGATTGGGGATTTATTTCTATGGTTGAAAGGTCAAAAAATCAATACTCCTCAAACATCATCGCCCTATCAAATTTTGATAAAGCACTTGATAAAGCACTTGATAAAGCATTGATAAAGCACACGACAAAGCAAAGCGAAAGCACACGACAAAGCATTGATAGTATAGATAAACCATTAACCAAAGAACCATTAACCATTA
>Ga0208898_1000813_pt1 | contig 22672 bp, 3 predicted proteins | sample VirMetDEL_Mar_4_FD_184513 | JGI IMG/M metagenome (GOLD analysis project Ga0208898, IMG submission 184513) | Aqueous microbial communities from the Delaware River and Bay under freshwater to marine salinity gradient to study organic matter... | ecosystem: Environmental > Aquatic > Marine > Coastal...
CAGAGTTAAATGTAGCGAATGAAGAGGACAGAACTAACTATCAAGCATGGCCTACACTGTATCTTGTAAACTTATGTAGCTACAAAACAAATGTTTACAAACCGTTTGACCAACAAAGATTAGTTTGGACTGGGTACTATCAATCCCTAGATACTAAGGATGATAGAGATGCTATATATCGCACAGATGACAATAACCATGTTTACTCTACACAACCCGTATTTGGGGGAGATACATATGTAGGTAGATATTCATTTAGAGCTACATCTCAAGACTACGGTGCCTGCTTTAATCTAGGTGGGGGAGATAAATCTGACTCTCAAAACTGGTATTCTCATGGATTTGGTCCATACAAATCAGCGTTTGGTGCAGATAAAGCAGAATATGATTATAGAGCTATAGATCCTTATGCTACTGTCTTTAACTTCTTCTGTGAATCAGATGACTTGCTTGGATTTAGACACCAAGGAGATAGCAGTGCTGGAGTAACTACATCTGAGAGTATGTTCTTTGATGCATCTATTGGAGCAGACGTATTGTTTAATGGTCCAGAAAAAGACAATACTCACAGTGAGCACTTGCTCTACATGAACAACTACTCTGCTGTTCAAGACATTAAAGTTACATCCCCACTCCCAAAGAAGTTATTTAATCCAACATTCTACCCAACCAGAACTATACGTTCTACTGTAGATGATGGTAGTATTCAAGACAAGTACAGATTCTTCTTAGCTCTTGATTACAAAGACATTCCAAAAAATCGTGGAGAGATAACCAAAGTATTTACTCTTGGATCTATTCTTTACCTGCATACCGAACGATCATTGTTTGTTACTAGAGGTAGGCAGCAGCTTGGGTTAAGTGATAATACACAAGCGTTTGTAGGAAGCGGAGATATCTTTGAGCAAAATCCTGATGAGGTACTCCCAACTACTGAGGGATACGGAGGAACTGATTGCCAGTTTGCGTCATTGACTACACGCTTTGGACAATTCTTTGTTAATCGTAAGGACAAGAAAGTCTATATGATGGCAGAGGGTATGGAGGAAGTTAGCTCTAATGGTATGGAGCGCTGGTTCTTAGAGAATATTCCGTATCAAATAGAGTCCTACATTAACCTAGAAGATGTAGTAAACTTTGATTCCCCAACAGAGCACTTTGGATTTTCTTCAGCGTATGATCCAAAGTACAAGAGAATTATACTGTCTAAAAAAGAACTGGCCCCAACCTCAACTTTGACTAACTTAATGTCACAGGGGTTAAACACTGTAAAGACTACAGAGACTGGGTTTAGCTTTTATAGTAATAGAGCAGGAGCAATTGTTTCAGTGGATTTTGATAATGCTGAATACTTTACTGAAGATGGGTGGACAGTATCATACTACCCTGAGCTTAAAGTGTGGGGTAGTAGACATAGTTATCTTCCTGTAATATTTGCAAATAATCAAAAAGAATATTACAGCTTTACTAATAATACCGAAACTAATGTATGGGAGCACTCGGATTTCAATAATCCAGGTAACTTCTATAATACTACATACCCGTTTGAGTTTGAGTTTATTGACAATGCGCAAGCTGGAGTATCTAAGGTATTTAGTAATGTAAGATATTGGGCAGAGGTAGTTAGCTTAAGCGACACTAATGCTTACATGCTGGATAAACATACTTCTCCAGGCTTTAATGAATTCTATGTGTACAACTCTAATCAGATATCTGGTAATAGAGATATTTACTACTTAACTAACGCAAGGCTTGTAGATAAGTGGTGGTACATAAATGATTTTAGAGATTTAAGTAAACAAGAATTAAATATGTCTAATGTTATAGCTAACAACCAGCTTAATGTTCAAGATGAATTTAATGTTGGATCTACAACTTCTTTGTACAATACATCTATGTTTACAGAAGAAGGTAATCCAAATCTTAATTACATTAATACAAACAAATCTTGGTACGACCAAAAAAGATTTGTAGATCACTTCTTAGGTGTTAGACTTATTAGTGATAATTCAACTAATAATTTAATATATTTGTATTCCGCAGGAACTAAGTTCCGCCAATCCTTCCGATAATTATGGCTAAAAAATCAAATAAAAAGAACTGGATTAAAGGAGCTATTAAACGTCCTGGTGCCCTAACTAGAAAAGCAGATAAAGCTGGTAAGAGTGTTGCTGAGTTTAGAGATGATGTACTAGCTAATCCAAATAAATATTCCCCACTTACTAGAAAGCAGGCAAACTTTGCTAAAACACTTGCAAGCTTTCAAGGTGGAGGTAACCCATATGCATTACCCACATCCTCCTCTACGTCTGGTTATACTAGTACGATGTCTGGTATGGCTGGAGCACAACAAGCTCAAATGCAACTTGCTCAGCTTCAGCAAGAAGCTATGGCTGAGCAGATGAGACAAAATCAAGCTGCAGCAGATAGAAATTTAGCAGAAAAACAAGCTCTTGCACAACAAGCTCAAGCAACTGGAGCAGAGGTGGCCCCAGATTTACTACGTGGAATACAAGCAGCTAAAGACGTTACTGGAATTACAAAGGGAGTAGCTTCAGCACAACAAGTAGCTAGAGCATCAAAAGATACTGCAGACCTATTATCAAATCTTAACGCATATGGTCAAGGAGCAGAAGTAGCGGGACAAGGAGTAAAAGCAGGGTTACAGTCTATGGGACCAGGCCCAATTGCAGCTGCTGCATCTATTGGAGGCAAGCTTATTGAAAAAGCTTCTGACGATAATAATGATACTAAAACTACTTTTGGGGAAGGATTTGGGAGAGGATTATCTGGAGCAGGAACTGGGGTTGGGTTAGCAGCAATGGCTGGATTAGGTCCATTAGGATTAGGTATTGCAGGAGCTGCAGGATTAACTACTGCATTAATTAATCAGCGTAGACAAAAACTTGCTGCTAGAGAAGAAGAACAAAAACAAGCTGCAGAAGATGCGCAGCTTGCTGCTACACAGCAACGTATGTTTGAGACTTCTACACAACGAACAGGTCAAGATTTAGGATACAATATTGGAAGTTCTATGACTAACTCATACCTTCCTGGTTATCAACAGGGTGTAGCATACAAGGCTGGAGGAGAAATGATTAAGCGTGCAGACGGAAGCTACTCACAAAGAGGGTTGTGGGACAACATTAGAGCAAATAAAGGTTCAGGTAAAGCACCTACTAAACAAATGCTTGAGCAAGAAAAGAAGATTAAGGCTGAAGAGAAAAAGAAAGGTGGGTACATTAATCCACTCCCAGGAGGAGCAGTAGAATTTGTTGGTCCTAAGCATGCTCAAGGTGGTATTATGCTTGACAAGAATACAGAAGTAGAAGGAGGAGAGACTATGGATAAAGTAACCATGAAGGATGGAGGTGCTCAAGATTACATATTCTCTGATTACTTAAAGTTAGGAGGCAAGACTTTTGCTAAGAGACATAAGGATCTATTAAATAAAGGAGCATCTCAAACTGAGATACAAAACTTAGCTAAAATGCAGGAGCAAGTAGCTAAGAAAGAGGGTAGAGATGAGAATGGACCAAGAGATCCTAATATGATTATGCAGCAAGGGGGAATAGCTGAAACAGGAGTTATCCCAACTCTGGAAAAACTAGATCAATATCAACTTAGCCCAGAAGAAGCATACTCTATAGCTTTCCCAGAAGGACAAAGCAGAACTGAAGAAGGTCTCTACCGTAGAGCAGATGGGGCTGAAGTAACAATGGATGAGGTAGAGAAACTTAAGGCCAATAACCCATGGTATGACTGGGAAGGATTTGATCCTACTGACACAGAGGATGTAAAAGCATTCCAAGAAGCTTATAACGAGCAAGTCCCAGAAGATAAAAAGATTAGAGTTGATGGTAAAGTTGGGGAGCAGACTGTAAGTGTTTACATACCCTATAGAAGATTAGAAGATGCTCCAACACTTCCACCATCACAGTTAACAGAAGATGCTGATCAAAACTTAGTTACTGAAGAAGACACTGTTGAGGATACTACTGCTAAGCAGACTGCTACTAAATCAGATGTACAACCAATAAGACTAAGAAAAGATCCTCTCTTGCCTTGGCAATTGATGGGCCCATTTGCAGAGCTTAGCACTAAATACCCACAACCAGATAAAATTGCAGCTCAACCTACAGGTAGAATTAAACTTCCAAGAGTTAATTTTAATGCTGAAAGGGCTGCACTAGCAGGAAGCACTAACGCTGCAAATAAATATATTGAAAGTCAAGCTGCAGGCCCTGGTGCAATTGCAGCTAAGATGGCTACAAATGAAAGGCAGCGTATGGGTAATCTTGACATTGCTAACGCAGAGGCTAGAGCAAACAAAGAACTTGCTGCACAAGAAGAACTTGCTAATCTTCAAGCATCGCAGTTTGATTCTACTCAAGGTATGAGAGCTAGTATGTTTAACAAGCAAGCTCAAAACGCAAGAAACCAAGCTGAGTATGAAAAGCGTATGCTTGCATTTAATCAGTTAGGTACTAACCTTGCCCAATATGGTAAAGACCTGAGAGCTTATAAAGCAGAAGAGCGATTAGCAGAGGCTTCTCAGATTAACAATGAGTATACTCGTCAAAAGTATTTAGAGCAGATGAGAGCAGACGCTCAAAGAAAGCGTTCTCCTTACTATGGTATGGATGACAATATGCTTAGAGAGCAAGCTGCACAAATGGTTCAAGGAACTCCTACTTGGAATATGCAAAACGAAGGGCGTGTAAACTACTTAACTTCTATAGCTAAGGAGAATCCAGAGTCTAAGAAGAAGGGAGGATACGTTCGTAAATTAGGAGGAGTTAAAAGAAAGAAATAATGGCTTATCGTAATCTATATTCCCCGCTTAGTCAATTTGTAGACCCAATGTCTACAGAGATTGCTAGTGAGTTGAGAAATCGCTATATGAATAGCAGGATTGGGATGTCAGAGCTACAGCAATCTATTGCTTCATTAGCTACAGCACCATTTGAACAAGATAAAAAGCTAAAGGCTAATCTATCTGCTGACATCTACAGTAACATTGATCAGATGTTAGAGAGAGGAGATTTAGAGAACATGAATCTTCGTGTAATGTCATTAGCAGATAATTACAACAAGACAGCAAATGTTCTGAAGCAAAACGCTGATGCTTATTCTACATACCAAGCATCATTAGATAAAGCATATGAGTCTGGGGATATAAATTACGAGCACTATATTGGTAACTTAGATTTATCCCGTGCTATGTATACTGGATTACAGCCTACAGAGTATGGTGGATATGGGAATTACTTTAGAGGTGTTGACATTGTAACAGACCCAAAGATTCAAGAGCGTATTGATGATGCCCTTAAAAATCTAAAGCCTACTAAAACTTCTCAAACTACAGCTAGTGTAGGTTCTACTGCAGCAGGAGAATTTGTTGGGCCGGGTGGTATGTATGATATGTCTATTAAATCTGAGACAGAGATTATTACCCCTGATAGAATTGATTCTGTAGTAGATGGAATATTTAGAGATCCTCAGGTTCAAGCATATTTAGATCGTACTGCTCAGATTAGAATGTTGAGCATGGATGAAGAGAGAATTAATAGTGCCATTACAGGATATGCGGACTATTCTCAAAAGCTAGCAGATGATTTCAGTGCTAGATCTACTAATAGAAAATATACTGCAGCAGATAGAGCTCGTTATGCAGCACTATCTTCTCAGTATCAAGAAGAAGCTAAAGGCTACAGAGATGTACTTAGGTCAGATGCTGAGACTAAAGCAACAGTTGCCTCTGGTATTATAAGAGAGGATATTGAGAATGGGTACAGAAATATGGCAGTAGCTAACTATGCTCAGGAAGATATTACTACTGAGATAGATAGAAACTACGATCCAGTATGGCTTGAAGGAGCTAAAGGAGGATTGGTTACTAGTGCCCCAAAAATAAATGTAAGACAATCTGGGGCTGTTGAAATTGACAACTCTCTTGGTACTACATATGAGCAGTTATCTGAAGCAGAAGAAACTTACCGAGCTGATAATCTAAGACTTCAGCAAGAACTAAATAACACTAACTTAAGTGATTATGCTAGAGCTCAGATACAGAGTCGTATGGACTCCAACTCTTTCTTCATTGACTTAGCTACACAGATTAAAGAGCAGAAGTTTGCAGATTTTGATCCAGCTAAAACAGAGGAGTTTAATGCGTTGAACAATAGGCTTCAAGCATACGAAACTGCTTTGCAGAATATGATGGACCCAAACAGAGTACAATATGGTATAGACCCTATTGGATCTGATCGTATTATTAGGGCAGCGATTGCGGACCTAAAAGTACTGATTGATAGGGTCAATAGAGGTAGAGGTGCTATTAGAGATGTGCAAACTAAGTTAGATGCTGTAAGCACTACAACTATGCCGGGCTTACCTAAAGCAGAAAATGATGCATTGTTTAATGACTTAAATGCATATTTTTCAAAGGGAATTGATGCAGACGTTAGTGTTTATGAAAGCAATGAGGGAGAGCTAATATCGTTTGGAGATCTTATAGCTCAAAATGCTGACTATGCAGATATGACATTCTCTTCAGCAGAAGTTTTATACAACTTTGCCCCAATAGGTAGTCCAGCAGTTGTAGTAAGAATGAAAGACAAGTCTGGTCAAACACATCCACTATTTGTCCCACTTAGAAGAGGAGGTGTAGATCAAATAAGCCTTTCAAATCTAAATGCTGCAATGAATACTAATACCTTTAGATTAATTAGCTCTGCACAGATTGCATCAGCAAATAATTTAAAGACATATGAGGCACCAATCTATATTCAAACTCCAACATCAAAACAACCTAGCTCAATTTTATTTGACTTATCTGACAAGTCAAACATTAGAGTTAAGTTTGATGGTAAATGGACAGATGTAACTGATCCAGAATTCCTTAGGTTTATAGAAGATACCCACATTGTACCTTTGTACCACAACAACTACGAATAATGCCAAACATTAATCCGTTAACAGGTTTAGAGTATTCACCTAAAGGAGGACCAGGTACACCAGAAGAAAAAAAGATAAATCCATTAACTGGGTTAGAGTATTCTCCTACACAGTCTATTTTAACTGGGAGAGCTTCATCCCCTGGATCAAATATAGACTTATCGTATTATTCTGATCCGCTATCTGCTTATAGCAAATACAACGTCCCAACTAGAGCAGGTGTAGATTGGAACGAGTTAAGAGCTAGGAATCAGTCGCTTGGGGAAAAAGCTACCTATGGTCTTGGGAAGCTTGTTACCACAGCCGCAAGTACAGCAATTGGGGGATCACTTGGATTTTACTATGGAATAGTTAACGGACTAGCAAAACAAAGCTGGACAGGAGTATTTGATAATCCAATAACTAGAGCTACAAAAGACTTCAATGACTATATGTCTGAGGTTCTTCCTAACTACTACACAAGAAGTGAGCAAGAACCAAAGACTTTAGGAGAAGCTGTATCGAGCCCAAATTTCTGGACAGATAAGTTTTTAAATGGGGTTGGATTTATGGCTGGGGCATTAATTACTGGTGCTGCAACTGGGGGAGGAGGATTAATTACTAGAGGTATAGGTTTGGCTACTAAAGCTGCAGGATCTGCAACTCGTGTTGGGAGATTTGGGAGAGCATTAACTAATACAGGAAAGCTTACTGAAAAAGCAATTGAAATTGCAAGCACTCCTGCTGGTAAATCACGAGTACTTCAGTTGTATAACGGATTAGCTTATGGTGAGTCTTCTGTATTGATGGCTGCATCAGAAGCATCCATTGAAGCATTAGATATTAAAGAACGTATATACCAAGAGCAGCTATCTAACTTCTTAGAGTCTAATCCTGAGTATGATGAGTATACAGTACCACAGGAAGTAAAAGATGAGTTTGAACGTATATCAGATTCTGCTGGTAATAGTGCATTTGGATTGAACATGGCTGTGCTATTAGCTAGTAACCATATTCAATTCAATAGGCTTTTAAATCCTGGCTATAAACCTACTGTTGGGCCTGACGTTTCTAAAATGATTCGTCTGGGTAAAGATGGATTAGAAGAAGTCGCCGCATCAAGACTTTCAACTTTAGCAACTAGAGCAAAGCCATATCTTACCGGTGTTGTAACAGAAGCATTCCAAGAAGGCACACAGTTTGGGATTGGGGAATATGAAGTTGCAACAAGACTTGAAAACAAGGATATGTATGAAGGGTTTAATCAAGCCCTAGAACAAGTCTTTGGAAGTGTAGAAGGATTAGAGAGTATGGTTCTTGGTGGTCTTATTGGGGGACCTGCACCACTATTAACTCGCAAAGGGAGAGTAAAAGAACGTGAGCAAAAGCAGAAACTGGTTGAAGGGATTTTACAGAATCAAGGTCTCTGGCGTGGGGTACTATCTAATGTAGAAGTAACAGAGGCTAATCAACAGCTTATAAATTTACTGGCAGTAACTGCAGAGACTGGTCAAACAGAAGTTCACGAGCAAATTCTTGCTGCGTTATTAACTAACTCTGCTGCACGTATGCAAGACTCAGGAGTCTTGGATATGCATCTGCAGATTTTAGATAAAGCTAAGCAGTTATCAGACGATCAGTTTATTGAAGAGTTTGGGTATTCTAAAGAACAGGGTCTTCCAAAGAGCAAAGAAGCTATTGTAGATGATCTAAAAGCTAAGCTTAAAAAGTCAGCAGAGATAAGATCTAAGGTTATGGAGATGAGATCTACTATCCCCAAACCAGGATTTTTATTTGAGCGTGCCACTAGAGAGGACAGAGAGCTACAGCAAGAGGTAGAGAATTACTACTTAAATGTAATCTACAATAAGCTTTCTAGAATTGAACTTACTAATACTAGAAATGCTGAGCGGCAGCAAGAGGTCAATGATCTACTAGCGGGGTCTGCTGCAACTCTAACATTGGGTTCAATTAATTTACCCTACTCTACTACAACAGAAGCTAAGGAAGGTGCCGAAGACTCCAAAGATGTGTCTTTAGTAAATACTAACGTACCTAGTGAAAATATACTAGAAGAGGCTACGCAGCTTAAAAAAGCAATTGAGACCCTTAGATCTGAAGGAAAAGTTACTGAGGCGGAGAAGTTATACAAAATAGCTGATGAGCATGTAAGATCTATGAAGGAGTTGGCAAAACTTGTTGAAGCTTATGATCAAGTTAGAAAACTCCCATTTACTAGAGAAGGGTACTATCAATTACTAGAAGCCAAGAAAGAAAATCAGCGTAAGGTTAAGGAGCTTCGTCAAAAACAAATTGATGAAGAAGCACGAATTGCTATTGCAGAAGCTACTACTGTAGAACAACTAGATGCAGCTATACGTCCTGAAACAGATCCTAAGTTAAAAGCTCAAGCTAAAGATCGTAGAAAAGAACTCCAAGACGAATCTAAAGCTAAGGAAGAGCCCCAACCTGAGCAAAATCAAAGCGGGGTTGAAGAAGCTCCTACATCTTCTGGCCCAGGAACTCAAATGCAAGCATTTGAAGTTGAAGCGACAGGTAAAATAGACGAGTCTATTGAAGGAGTTACTGCAAACGGAAACTCGATAATTGTAAACGGGCAAGAATATGTTAACCCTAATTACTCAAATCCTGCAGATGCAATTAGCAAAACAGTAGATGAGAATGGGGTGATTACAATTGAGCATGTTCAATTAGAAACTAAGTCTGGTGAGCAAGTAAGATTTACTGGAACACAGGCAGAAGATATTGCTTACATAATTACTCTTGCCTCTCTCCAAAAATCAGTTCGTTCTTATGAGCAGCTAGAATTAGATTTTAGTTCTATAGTTGACGAAGCAGAGGACTTACGAATTGAAGAAGATCCGGTAGATGTTCAAGGTCTTATAGATGAGGTAAGATACATCAATGAGTTGCTCTTAGATGCTTATGATTTAAGCTCAGAGCTTAGAACTAAGATAAAGGAGTCGAGAGGTAATCCTGAATTACGGACTGACTTACAGGCAAAGTTTAAGCAGCTTGGAAAAGACATTGGGTATTTTAAATCTTTACGTAACAAGCATATTCAAACAATTGCTAAGACAACTAACAAGTCTCAAGCAGAGGTACGTAAAGAGATAGCAGAGGCTAAAGAAGTTAGTGACAATCAGGCTAAAAAAGTAGCCGCATTAGAGGAAGAGATTGCCAAACTTGAGTCAGCAATCGCTGAGTTGGAAACTCTATTAAATGAGTTAATCTCTACACGTGCAACTGCATCTAAAACTCAGCAGAAAGCTATAACAAAGGAGATTGCTAGTCTTAGGAGAAAAATTAAATATCGTCAAAACAAACTTGACAAACTTTACAGAGCTTATGAAGAGACAGAAATACAACCCGAATTCGATAGTAAAGTCGATGGAGAAGAACTTGCCGATGGAGTTGAGGAATCAACTGGGGAACAAGTCGACAGCGGAGAAGTTACAGATACTGTTGAGTCAGAAGAGGTAACAGAAAACGAAGCTCAAGAGCAGACTGAAGAAGCTGTTGAAGACGCTAAAGAGTCCGGAGATCCAATTGAAGATTCTTCTCAGGTAGATGGTAAGATAAGTGCCAGAGAAGCTTTGGATAAAGCTATTAAGGCTATTCGTACAGCTCCAAATCTTATAGTAGATCCTGAGAATGAGGATTACTATATGGAAGAAGGCAATCCTGATGGGCCTAGATACAGACGAGTTACCTCTCTTAGCAAACCAGATAAAGCTATTCCTAAGCATTTTGCTCATAGAGGTACTACACTGGACTATGTGTTAAGAAACGTGTTTGGTAATAGCGCTGATTATTTAATTCTCTCTAGTGGAGAAAGAATTAATTTAATTAATAGACTTATTAAAGAGGCTGGAGAAGTTTACCCTGAAATTGCTGAAAGCAATCTTACGTTTACAGATCAGTTTGTAGAAGATCTTAGCAGCAGTTTATCTAATGCGTTAAGTGCTGGGGAGAAAAAAGGCTACCAGTACATAACTGATTTACCTGCAATGCGTATCAGAACTAAGAACGGAGAGTTTGCTGGTACGATAGATATGATCATTGTAGATCCCTACACTAAAACAATTCAGATTGTAGACTTTAAAACTGCAAGTAGAAGTAGGGAGGCAGATTATAGAAAGGGAGAGTCTTCTCTATACGCTGCTAAAGATGCAGCTCAGCTAGCTCACTATGCATTAGGTATTTCTCAGTATATGGGCTTAACTGAACCTAACATAGAAAAGTTTATTAAGACTGCAATACTTAACTTTGTTGTTAAACAAGGAATAAGTCCAAAGACTATTCAGTCGTTAGCAACCTTCGAGGCTTTAAATGTATTTGGGTATGAATCTGTTGGTAATTTTATTGATTATATTAAAAGCCTTGCCCCAACGCAAACAGTAGCTGAAGAAGAAGTAGAGGAAGAGTCTTCATCTGAGGAAGATGCATATGAACAGGAGACAGAAGAATTTACACCAGAAGCTCTTACACTTACTGATGTAGACGTAAGACTTGCTGTTGGGGAATTTGAACTGACTAATAATCAACTAGACCACGATGCCGACGGTAACCCAATTCCAGGATTGGTTGAGATCGAGACAGAGAATGGTACAATTAGAATTGAGTACAATGCTCTTGCTGAACCAGACATTGCTGCAGCAGGTAGTGAGGTAGAATTAGAACTTAGAGAGGATGCTACCTGGTGGAAGGATAATGCTAAAAGTTACAAAGGCGAGGAATGGAAAGCTGCCCCAATCTTTGTAAAGCAAAACGGAAGATATATTGGAGTACTGGCTAGATACAATCAAACAGATAAATCTGGGAGTAGTAGACAAGAGATACACTCTTTGTTAAAGAAAGGAGAGTCAGTAAAATTAAAGGTGTCTCAAAAACTCTTCTCTAACTGGACAGTTTCTAAGAATAACAATCAAGAGGTAGTGTTTAGAAACATAGCAGAAGAGTTTCCAAACGCTAGCTTACTTGTGGCTAATGAGGGGTCTGTAGAAAGTCCGCAAGAATGGTTAGAAGTTTACACAAATCCTAATCAAGAGGTAGATAAAGATGACCTACAAGCTGTTTTGTACTGGGGAAAAATTAATCCTAGAGCTGGTATTTCATCATTTACTGTAAAAGATCCTAATGGAAAAAGTATTGCAGTATATGCATCTACAAGACTCCTTACACCAGCCGCAAAAGAAGCAGCACGATCAGCTATCATAGAAGGAGATACTAACAGGTTTGAGCAGATTGTAGGATTAAATGTACTTCCTCAAGGCGCGTACTACGGGAACGCTTTGTTCTTTTTAGATGGAAAATTTTTAATGAAGTATGAGGGCTTCGGACAAGGAGTCTCTAATACATTGGTGGGAGTGACCCCACAAGAATTATCTAGATCACTGCAAGATCCAAATTACACCCCTAAGCTTGATTTTTATGTTTACTCGACTGTAGAAGGCGGTAAATCAGAGATAAATACTGCACCAGTAGAAAAGAAAGCTCAAGACTATATAGATAAAAATGGGCTTGGGAATACATTTATGCAGCTATTAGATACTAGAAGATTTCAAGTTGCTGAGATAGAAAAGCAGCCACCTGCAGGAAAGTTCTTAAATCCTATTGATCAGAAGACTGTTCACAATAGTTACTATGAGTACCTTACCTCAGATTGGGGTCTAGAACCTAGAACAGAGGGAAAAGGAAGTAATGCTATTTTAACTGCATCTACGTTCAATAACAATGGAAGTGTATTCTTCAATATTGGATTGAAGTTTGAAGGAGCAGAGGGAAGTAATGTTGGAGGTACTGCCCCAGCTTCTCCAACATTAGTTGATCCTACTGAAACAAGTACCTCAGTTACTACCGGAAGGCCTGTATCTAAAAGAAAGCGTAGTAAAAAGAGAGGTACAGACAAGGCAGAACCTACAGAATCTGCAGGAGGAGAGCTTCTTTCTCCTGATGGAACCCCAATCAAAATTATAACAAGATCAGCTGAGCTGCAAGCTGCAATTGATAGCGGTGAAATTAGTTCTAGTTATGTATCTTCGCAAGATCGTAATGACTACGAAGAGCTGATGCGTAGAGAAAACGAATTAAACAAAGACTGTTAATGGCTTGTAGTATAAAAAGAAACGAGAGCGGTGCTATCACATCTGTTCTTGACTATAAAGGAAACAACTCTATACTGTTTCAAAAGCTTTTAGAACGTAATAATGGGAAGTATGAGCAGTCTCTACAAGAGTACTTGTACGCATATACAACTCAATTTAAAAGTTACTTTGGAAACTTTGAGGCTGACAATAGTGGAATTAATTCCTTTAAACTTTATGCTAACGGTGAGCCAAGAGCAGAGTATATTCCAGCATTAGAGGATCGTAGTAACTCTCCTATAATCAAGGGTATAAATCCTGAGTATCAAAAAATGATTGTAGACTCTTTAGTCTATAAATTCTTTGATGCAAAAAAGAAAGCTGAGCGTAGCGGTAAGGAGTTTAAAGTAGAAAACTTTTTAGGTAAGGGTAAAGCTCCTGGAAGCTTAGCCATGTCTTTTCTACGGTCTGCATACACTGATGAGGATGGGGGAGTATTAGATGTAAATTTACTATTAGACCTGTATGCAAGAGAAGCTGCAGTAAAAGCTATCCCAGAAAATACTACTGAAAGAGCTAAGGCAGAACAAGAGTTTGATGACTATATGGATAGTTTGGAAACTCCTGTATATATTGAGTTCCCAGAAAAAATCTTAGAAGAGTACGCAGGCCTTTCAGAAGAAGAGTTAGAAGCAAGAAGGGAGCTGTTCTTTAACGTCTACAATAACTGGGATACTAAAGTAGATAGGTATGGGAACTCAACCCCAGGCTGGAGAGAGCTGATTAAAAACTCAATTTCTTCTAAAGGGTTAGATGTAATAGAGACAAGCTACATAGCAAGAGACAGTTTTAATGATGAGCTTGAAATTGATTTAAGCGATGATATTGAAACTACAAATAGATTATACGGTAAAAATAGGTTAGAAGAAGACCCATTTAAAACTGTCCCAAATCAGATGAAGGAACTAATTGCTACAGTTCCAGCATCAAATAAAAACGCATTAGGGTTTAGAACCTTTATCCCAATTGAAGATGTATATGCAGAGCTATCTACAGCATTTGCAGATAAAACTTCATTCCAGGGAATGCTTATTGCGCTAAAGAATTTAGCTACATATAAAGAGCAGTACAAAGATATTCTTGACTTCTTTAACAAGCTAAGTAGAGCTGAGCGGGCAGGTATGGTTTATACTTTTGGGTTAAGCCATAAAAAGTTCTTAGCTACAAGAATATTGGATGATGAGGATGTGTTAATCTACAATCCTGCTAAAACCAATATTGAACGTTCTGCAGCTATCTCTTGGAGAGAGCAGGCTGTATCTGGGGAAGTAACCAACCCAAGATCTTTATACAGAAGAATCTCTGATCCAGAGGGTAATGATACTCTTATTCTTAGAGATCCAAAAGCAGGTAAACGAATCTTTGATAACTATAAGAAAGTAGTAGAAGCAGCATTTGTTGAAACTGTAAAAATTGAGACAGAAGCTAATAATGTTGTTTCTCCTGCGGTAGAATCTTTAGCAAGACTCTTATGGGATATGAGTATCCAATACGGAAACTCAAACACGTTAGTGGAGTCTATGAGATTATTACAAACCTACTTCAACGAAGGTGTAATAACTCTAGTTAAAAATGATGAGACTGGGCAGTTAGAAGAGGGGTACGTAAGGGGAAGAGCATTGTACAAAGCTCTGGTATTCCCACCTAAAGATGGGCATGGAGATTTAAAGATCTCATGGTTAGTAAGCTCAATTATTGACTTCTCTACTGCAGGAAGTTTTAGGCCTGATGAGTATATAGGTGCAAAGCGCAATCCATCTAACTTCTTTATCACACAAGGTAAAGTTGTACAGCATCTTGCAGCCCCAACCAAGTATTTAAATTCTGCTAAAGTAGAAAGCTTTAGAGGTGCATCTGGGAAGTCTATCTACCCTAACAATCTTATCAATCACTTAGATTATATTGTTAGCACTTTGACTGGTCCAGAAGGGGATGTTCTATTAAAGGAGTATCTGCACGATCCGTTTTTAAATCCAAACTTAGTTGAGCACAGATCTATACTACTTACATTACTCTCGAAGAGTAAGTTTAAGGGAGACTTTACAAACCATAGTATAGATGCAATAGATAAGAGTGAGTTAGGGCAGATTGGGGAATACGAAAACTTATCAGATGCAGACTTAAGAGCACTGAAACTCAACCTGTATTTAAATAATGGGAACAGAAGTATTTTCTATGCACAGGTTCCAACACAAGCAGATAGAAAAGATATTTCTGTAGTTCCATTTGTTCGCAGCTCTCGTTTCTCTGAGTATGGTTTAGGGATTAACAGGAAAGGAGTAATACAGTCTATGATCATTCAGGACTTCTTTAGAATAAAGAAAGCAAAGATTGATATAGAGTCTATAGATGAAGCTAACTTAATAGATGGGTATCACTTTAAAGGAAGAGATGCACAGTTCAATCCTATCATTTTAAATGAAGCTGGGGAGTTGGTTGGGAATGCATTTAATCGTGGACTTGCACAACTTGATATGAAAGATGCTGCTGGTGATGTCATCTTCAATGATGAAGTCATTGGCTCCGATCCTTATTCATTAGACGGTACAAGAAGATTAAGCGACGTTGCCTATGATATGATACATAACCCTAGTAGTGTTACAGATGAGGAGAGCAAATTGCTTAACGAAGCTGTAGAAGAAATGTCTACTAAGGCATTAGATTATTTCAGAGAAGAGACTAAAAGGGTAGTCAAGTTAGTTAGCCCATTCCAATCCCGATTGAGTAAGAGTGGTCTAAAAGCTATGGGAGGGCTAACCCAAGCAGTAAACGAATATGTCTTTGATGATTTTGTTGCAAGAAATGAGATCATAAAACTTACTAGAGGCAGCAAAGCATACCACAAAAATCTAGTTGACTTGTACAAGCGTATGGGTCATCTCAGATCCCCTGGTAGAATACTTGCAATGCAGAATGATTTGGGGGTTAACTCTAAACTAGCTCCATCTGATTCCTACAAGGGAAGATTTGGGATGCCAGAAACCCTTAACACTGTATTGTTTGAGGATGTAAAATTAGATTTAGGTCCTCTGCAGGTTGCAAGAAAAACATTAGAACAAGCAGCGAGAGTAGAAGGACTACTTAAAGCTAAAGACTATTTACCAGATGGTGCTCCTTGGAGTGAAGCTAAAGTTCAAAAGATTATTGATTCATACGTTCCAGGGAACATTGAGGGCACAGATGCTCTTGCAATAATTACTTTAGATACCTACAGATTCTCTCAGCAGGGTAAGAACATGTGGACTCCACAAATGGAGGAAGCATATTGGGCTTATAAAGGTGCCCCTATTGGAGCTAAGAAGTTTGTGTACTTAAGTGATGATCCAAGAATGGGTAAGAAAGCTGGAGAAGCAGTTCCAGTTCTTCCACAAAAGCCATACTACGAGGACTTAGCTTTGATAAATGAGAGCAAAACCCCAATCTCTCACAAGAACCACTGGCACGTACTGATAGAAGAATACACCAAGAACTTTCCTGAGATGGATAGACTTCGTTCTTGGATGGAGGATAATAACATTCATATTGCAAACTTTGTATCTGGATCTAAGCTTGCAAAGAATGGAGTTAAAAAGCTGTCGGAAGGATTAGCAGATCTCGAGTCTACCCCAGTTACAGCTATAGATTCTAGAGGATTACGTTTCCCACAAGAAATACCATACTCAAAAAAGACTGATGTTGCATTTAATCGTCAGTTGAGAAAGAACGGTATTACTAACGTATACCCAAATCATACGTATGTATACAATGCTGGATTAGATACAGCTACCCCAACAAGTGGTGAAGATTTATTAAAGCTGTACCACGGGGCAATTGAAGAGAGATTACGTAGAGAGGTAGCTAACATCAATAAGTCTTTAGGTGTACAGGCTTACAGAGAAGCATTAGAGTCTGGGGATGAGAAAACATTTAAGGAAGCTAAACTTAAGATGCTTCAAAATGTTCGTAACATCCTCAATGCAGAGATTCAATCTAGAAATCTCCCAGACGCATATTCAAGAGCATTAAAGATTGTACCTGATGAAGCTGGGAATCCTTCATTTGCAATTGACTTAGACTTCCCTGTATATGGCCTTAAGTTCCAACATCTTATTATGTCGTTGTTCAATAACAATGCATATAAGATGAAGATGAAAGGAAGTGAGCTAGTTCAAATAGCTCAGCTTGGGGGACATGCTTTAACTAATGAGCTTGAGTTTTATTCAATTGTAGATGATGAAACTACTGGAGTAAGGCTTGGTCATGCAGAGGTAATGATTAAACCTTCTGTACTCAGAAATTTTGGGATTGACCCAGGACAATCCTTGGAAAGCATTAATGAGGAATTACGTAGAATCATTGGGTATCGTATTCCTCACCAGGAAAAACTATCTACAGTAGTAATGAAGCTGGCAGGGTTTTTACCAGAGAACTACGAAAAGGCTATTCTGCTACCTGCTGAAATTACTAAGCTTACAGGTTCTGACTTTGACGTGGATAAGCTTTTTGTATTATTTCCTGAGGTTGAGGATAAAGAGGGAGTACTCAAAAGAGTATCAGTTCCTTATAATGAGTTAGCTTCTGGAGAAACATCATTAGCTAGCTTATCTATGAAGCAACTCAATAATATCATGCTTGAGAGTATTGAAGCTATTGCAACTAACCCAGCTCATATACTTGAGTCGTTAGCTCCTATGGATGAGCAGACACTTAAGTCTGTCAGAGAGTTAATGGAGGCAGAACGCCCAGAGTTAGTTCAATCAGATGAATTCTCTAGCTCTGAGACTGAGATTGCAATGATGCGGAGAAACCAACTCGGAAATGCATTAAGAGGATTGTGGGCAAACTTTAATGCTGGTGCTTCTGTTGCTCAATATGGGAGTATTAGATTAAACTCTAAGTACAATGTCTTAGTAGATGGTGTTGCTTATACTGAAACAACATTCTCTCGTGCTGGGATACCTGCTTCTCCTGAAGTATCTGATCCAGCAGGTTATGTAAATGAGATGGGTAGCCGATACCTATCTTCTGCTGTGGATGCTGCAAAAGAGATGTTGCAATATGCGTTAAATGATACCAAGGATTCCTTCCCAGTAAGAGTACATCTCTTGACTTCATTCCCAGATGAGGTATTTATTGCTAGGTTCTTAAATACTCCTATCATTAAAGACCTTACAAATATTCATGCTGATAGGTATGACTCAGATCCAAGAATGTTCTATAGAGCATTTAATGATGTAGCTGCTAAATGGGGTATTCGTAAATTAAATGCAAATGGGAAGATTCTCTCTTTGTATAAAGCAGCCGCAGAAACTGGGACATACAATTTAAATAGAGACGAGCTGCTCAATGCTTCTGAAACTCCTAGTCGAGATGCATCTGCTAGAGATTTGAACATTAGATTGTTAACTAACTACAAACTGTGGAGAGACGCTGGACAAGAAAAGACTAGACTCTTTAAAGCAATTACTCCTGACAGCTTAGATGGTATTGGGACTATCCACAACATTGAGTCTTATATGTCTAAGGTAGCTGCATATGAGAAGTATACTGATGGAAGTGTATTTGTTGGGGATCCAGCAACTCAGTATCTGGTAGGGGATGCATACGGATTGAGCAGAGGATTCTACAATATGTTTGTAGAAGCGCAGAAGACAATGGCTGAGGTATTCCCAGTTCTAGGAAGTCCAGCAATACAAAGATTCAAATCAGAGTTAGAATCTGCTATTGGGAAATCCCTAACTGCTGAGCAACATAGAGATGTCTCAAAGAGATTGCAGCTTATGATGCTTGCATTCCCAGGTTCCCCACTTGCAGACTTCTTCAGTGAATCTCACATTGATATTAACTACAATGCTGAGATGGTGGCTGAGGTCTTTGCTCCTGATGGGAAAACTATTATTGAATCAAACTCTATTTTAGATAGGATTCAGTATGCTAAAAATAGATACCCAGCATTTGCTTCAAACCCATTAATTAATGCTTTAAGTATTGGGGATGGGGGTACTAGTAAAACTCCAGCTTTAAGTATTGACAGTAACTCCTTAATAACTAGGGACGATATGTCTCTTGGTCTGTACAGTTTAATGTACAGTGGTGAGTCCTATGCTTCAAGCACTGAAGATAAAGCGTGGATTGAAAGTTTGGGTGAAGATATCGCAATGCATCTTATTCTACAGAATGGAATGCTTGGATACAATGTCGCAGAAATAATTCCACCTGAGTTCTGGTCAAGAAGACGGACTATTAAGTATGGAAAGAGAAAGGGAGAGCTTACATCAGAGTCTCCAGTAGAGTTCTACAGGAAGGTAGCCAGACAAATGTCTGACCCACAAACTTTACTTCCGTACATAGATGCATTCATAGCCTATTCAGGTACAATGTATTCTGGGGGACAGTCATTGTTATCATCTAAGAGAGTCAAGGCTATTAGCCCGATCATGTCTCTTACAGATGTGTCTCCATACGATAACTATGTAAAAGTTTACAACTCAGCGGATAAGAATACATACATCTATAAAAGAGTTGATGGAGATAACTTCAAGCTCATTGCACCATTTGGGAATGGGAGAAATTACTTTGAAATTTTTACAAGAACTGCTGCTAGTGTAAATTCTGAAGAAAGGATTATGCAGAAATCTGCATTCCCATTCAATAATAAGATTGAGAATACTGAGCCTCTAAACCTAGACTATACAGTTTGGGAGTCAGAGTCTAGAAGTGAAAACTCTAATATGTTCAACCAGGAGCAGTTAGAAGTATTTACTACAAATCCAAAGAGTACCTCGCACTTGATGCAGGTAGTAACTAGACTGCAGCGTAATTTCAAACGTAAGGGTATAAACGTAGAGGTAAGACTAGATCCTACAATTGATTCTGTAGGTGTTCTTAAGAATGAGAATGGGCAATTAGTCATTTACTTAAATCCTACACAAGCTACACAGGAGACAGTATTCCATGAGTTTGCTCACATATTCATTGACACGCTTGGAGCAAATCATCCTTTAGTACAGGAGCTAATAGCTGAGGCAGAGAAAATTGGGATTGGGGATAGAGTACGTGCACTGTATACACAGAGAGCTATTGATCAAGGATTAACTGAAGCACAGGTTGAAGAGAAGATAGCTAAAGAAATTGCAGCTACAGTTATTGGATTAGAGGGTGCAAGAGTTGAAACAAATAAGCCTTCTAAGATTAAGCAAATCATCAACCGTATACTTAGAGCTATAGGCAAGCTACTTGGAATTACAAATAGCCGTGCAGCTGAAGTAGCTCAAGAGTTATGGGATGAGTCATTTGATTTTGGGAATTTAGTAAATGCGTTTAGTGACTATGCTCAAGAGAGCTTGCTAAAGGAAGAGGCAAAAGTTAAAAAGCTTGTTGATGATGCAAAGGTTCTACTTAAGTCATACATCATTAGACAGCAATCTCAACCCAATGCAAGTAAAGATGCTATACAAGAGCTGAATAGACAGATCTCGTTGTTAGAGAACATTGAAAAGTTTGAAGACTTTAATGAGTTTATTCGGTACGCTACTAGAATAACCGCAGCTGCTAAAGCAAACTTTAAAGATATTGAACGTATCTACCAATCAGAAGAGGTACAGGAGCAAGAGATATTGAACGGTTTGAAAAAACTATATCATATCCACAGCACAATTGATGCACTTGTAGATGGGAAGACTAACGAATCTATTCTTAAGAGACTTAGTACAGAGCTACAGGCAGAGGTAATGCGGGAGTCTTCTAATAGCAGTAGATCACTATTGCAAGATGCGGAGAGAAGCTTAGCTAGAACTCTAGCAGACATTAACTACGTACAGTCTCAGTATGTTGAGTATGGTGCAGATCTATATGCTAACTTATTATACAAGATAGCTCCTCCAACAATCAATATGAACATCAAGAAGTTGATTAACAATATTGAAAAGAATCAGCGCTTGATTGGGATTAAGAAGGATAAGGAGTACGAAAAGATTAATGCACTTAAAGATGCAGGTAAGATAAGCAGTGAAGAAGCTAAGTCTCAACTTATCGAATTAAACATCAACCAGCTTAAGGCTCGGCAGGTATCTGTTAGTAGTATAAAAAGAATGCTGTTAGAAGAAATGGATGACAGCAGTGGGTTTAGCGCACTGTTTGATCCAATCATCTTTAACAATGATGTTAGTATACAGCTACATGCATTAAGATTAAAAGAAGGAGCACAAAAAGCGGCAGAGTCTACAGAAGAAGTGCAAACTTTAATATCTAATGCATACCAAGAGTTTTTAGGGGGTAAGACTGATCTCAATCCTGCCAAAACAAATGCTAAACTTTTAGAGACTACTACAGTAGAAGTCCCAATCCGAGGAACCAGTGAGACAACAACTATGGAAGTTGCATCATTTGTTCAACCATTCTTGACTGCAAAATACAAAGCAGAAGAAAAGAAGATGTGGAAAGAGATGGATACTAAGTACATGGTTGATGCAAGAAGGATTGTAAAAGATCTTATGGATGGGGGCTATACAGAGAAGCAGGCTTGGAAAACCGAGGTGGTAAGAAATATTCTGTCTGAGCGTAGAAAAGAGGTCGACAATTGGTATAAAGAAAACTCAGACCCAATTCCTCAGGCAGAAGCAATATTACAAGATCTTAGAAAGAGACAAGATAAAATTGCCTCTGAGATTGATGCAATAATTAATAGTCCTGCAGAAAGCATTTCTTTGAATCAAAAGCTAAGAGCACTCAACAGTGAATTAGCTGAAGTACAAAAGGAAATTCGAAGAGGATTTAGTAACGGGCAGTTCCGAGGAAACTTGGCAATGCCTAACAACAAGTATATTAATCCTAAATACGAGGCACTAAAAGCAGATCCTGCTGCATTCAAATACTATGAAGCAATGCTTGCAGTATACAAGCAGGCTCAGTCTCAAGTCATGGGTGGTAGCTTTAAACTCCCAATCAATTCTTGGGAAGACTTCAGCTATGCTATGCCTGGAATCCTGGAGAGTTCATTAGATAGCTGGTTGCAGGGCAAAGGATTTACCTCTGTAAAGAACTGGGTCAATGACACATTCTTTATGGTAGATACAGATACAGACTTTGGGGAGCTTACTGATTTGAATGGGGAAAAGCTTAAAACAATTCCTGTGTTCTTCTCTAGACCTGTAGAAGCTACTAAAGTGTCTAAGGATATTGCTAGCTCAATGATATTCTTTGCACACATGGCTAACATGTACACTCAAAAATCAAATCTTCTTGCTGAGGTAATGATCATGAAAGATTTGATGAGTGAGCGTGGAGTAATTGAAACTACATCATCTGGTGTCCCAATTGTAAATCGTATTGCAGAGATGATTGGGGTAGATAAAGCAAAGAAGGGTACTACGAATAACCGTCAGAAGCAACTCAATGATTTTGTAGATATGTACTTTTTCGGAGAAAGAAAGAAGTCCTACAAAGCAAGAGTATTTGGTAAGGACGTATCTATAGGTAAGATTACTAGTGCAATTGCTTCATTCACAGCTCTTAACACACTGTCTTTGAACTACATGCAGGCAACTAACCAGCTCATCATGGATAACTACAGATTGATGGAAGAGGCT
>Ga0208898_1000814_pt1 | contig 22661 bp, 3 predicted proteins | sample VirMetDEL_Mar_4_FD_184513 | JGI IMG/M metagenome (GOLD analysis project Ga0208898, IMG submission 184513) | Aqueous microbial communities from the Delaware River and Bay under freshwater to marine salinity gradient to study organic matter... | ecosystem: Environmental > Aquatic > Marine > Coastal...
CCTTTAAGAATGAAGAAGGTTCTGTGCAAGGCTTACCGTCTGCACAATACGTAGATCACCGTGATCACCTACAAGAGATCATGGACCTTATGGAAGAGGCTGATGTTCTAAATAGTCTTATGAGTGCGGGACAAATGGGTGCTTCACTATCAGATTTAATTGGTGGAAACGCTCAGAATCTTACCTATGCCTATGGCGATCGTAAGGCAAGACTTCTTGAGGCAGGATTTTCAATTGCGAATAGTTACGTACGAGACCCAGAGGTTCGCAACTACTTCATGAAAATGAATGAGCTTTATGGTAATGCCTCTGGTATAGAGTTAGTTACCGATAAAGAAACTGGTGAGAGTAGAATTGCTAATACATTCATGCTTACTGATGAGAACGGTAAGTTCTTGGGCTTTGATACAAACACTGCTCTTGGATCTGCTATGGATGCAGCAATTAAAGCAAAGTTTGGTGTAAGCTATGATCTGAATATAAAGGGCGGATCTACATCTGCAGCTGGCCTTGGGATAGGTGGTAGTCTTGTTGACATGAGTGCCATGCCTAAAGGTATAGTTACTTCTGTAACTGACGGTGCAATATCTAACGTAAACACTTATCAATTAATGCAAAACAATTTAGCTGATGCCAACAATGCAGTTTCAGCTATAGATGCCGAAGTAAATCAAGCAACTAATATAATTTTTGATAAGTTATCTAATGTAGGAGTAAATCTACCTCCCGCAGAAAATGTACGCGGTCAGAGAATTATGTTGCAGGAAGTGTCAAATGCTCTTGATCAAAAGTTTGAAACCCCAAATCAACAACAAATTGCGGTCAGGAGAGCCTTAACAAAGTACGTTGGAACTGAGTTTGAAGCTGATGTGCTTGCAAGAAAGTTGATTGATGATCCGACTTTTGTGCAATACCGAGAAATGCTTAAAGGATTTCATGATACTAAGATCAGAAGGGATCAACTTAATGGTGTTATAGAACAAAAAGTTGCACAATACAATGCTGCTTGGCAAACAAATGAACTTGTTTCTAGTGACCTGGCAGTTTATAATCAAGGAAATCCTACAGTATCTTCTTTTTCAGATGCTCAAGGAATATGGGAGGGTGTTGTAGATGATGTTATAGGTCAGTTAAAAAATGGAGCAACCGCTGCAATAAATCAAGACGGTAGTGCGCCTAGAAGTGTAACTGACGGTATATTTAAAGAAGGTGCTAGAATTAACGAGCAAGAACTTGAAAAAGAGTTTGAGGTACTCGAGCAATTCTTAAAGTCCTCACTAATGACTGCTGATTATTCTGAAGGTAAACCAAGCGCTATTGCTCAACTTAAGGAAATAGATAAAAAGCTTTCAATTCTAAATATTGATGCACCTCAAACCTTGCTTTCTCAGGTTTATCGATCCTCTCTTGGAACTTTTTTTGAAGATATAGCAGCTCCTTATGGATCAATAGCAACAGGTTTTCTTGAAGCTACTGATGAAAAAGGTTTATATACTAACCAACTTGTTTCTGGGTTTACTCAGCCAGGTAGTTCTACTATATATAACAATCTTATGAGAGCTATGAGTCAGCTTCAAGGTATGGTTTCTAGAAATACCGATGTTGCAGACATGGTTACTGATCAAGCATCTATTCAAAAGCTTACAATTACTATGCAGGATGCACCTGGTAGTAATGAGTTTAAAGATTTTTGGAATGGGTTTACTGAAGATGCTATGACTCATTTTAATAGTTCCGGCGCCCAGTATCTTAAAACATCATCTGGTCAGAACTTAGATGTTGTTCTTAGGGAAGATCCAAATCTTGCGAATATTGATCCTGATGAACCTATTACATTTACACCAAGCACTAAATTGGATCTTGGTTCATTTACTGATCCGATAACTGGTAATCAAATACCTAGTCTTATACTAAGCGGAGACGTTGAGTACTATAACGACAATGAAGATAAGCGAGTAAAAGGACCAATGAGTCCTGTTCATGTAAGTCTTGATGTATTCCCTAACTTAGAACAGCATCGCGAGAGTTTAGATGCTCTTCTTTGGATGACTTCTAACAATCAAAAAGGTAGTCCTGAACAAGCAATGCTTGCTTCTACAATGAATCAAATAGTTGGTCAGGACCTTATTCAAAACTCTGGAGTTTTAAGAGATGCTTTTGAAAGAGTTCCTCAGAAACAAACCGAGATGGACATTCAGCTTAAAACTGGCGAAGGTTTGCTGGGATTAACTGCATTAGATCCAATTAAACTAAAAACATTTCAGACTTCTAATGGAGTCTGGGAGTGGCGACTCATGGCCGGTGGTGCTTTTGGAGTCGTTGGAGAAAGTCCTTCCGCAAAACTGGCTGCAGTTGAAGAGTTAATTGGCGAACACCTTTACAACCAGATCTTCTTATAATGGCTAAAAAAAGTATTCTTTCGGGTGTATCTCAGGTATTGAATCCTAAGAACCCCGGTCCAGAAAATGTACTTAACCGATTAACCAACGTTCCTCAAGCTAACCTTCGTGCCCCTCTACAAATTGATGTAGAGAAGTACACACGGTTTGCTCCTAATAAAAATGTACCTACATACGCAGATCCGGATTACATCCAGGACATAGGTGCAAACTATCAAGGAAACCTTCGTAGGAACCTATCCTTTCTTCCAAGGATGACCACTACTGCCTTATTTGAGGTTGGTCAGATGGTTGCAACACCATTGGATTTTGTTCTTGGGAGGTTCTTTAATAACGATCCCTACAGTAAGGATCAAAATCTTGGAAACATTTCCAAGGGTCTTAGAGACACTGAAGAGCACGTAAAAGAAGCTTTCTTTCCAATACTGTATCGTAGTGACTACGACCAAAAAAGCTTTCTTCAGCAGATCTCATCATCAGAGTTTGTAGGTGATGAGCTGGCACAGGGTGCTGGTTTCTTTGCCGGTATGGCAATTCCTGGCGGAGCTATTAAAGCACTTGGTGGTTTTAAAGCACTGTCACGAGGTCTTAGAAAAGCAAACTACGCAACGATCAACGCTGCTCGTAAAAGTGATTTCTGGCGTAAGACCATGGAGGCTACCAGAGGTACTCAGAGGAATCGCTGGATGATGACTGAGGAGGTTGCAGACAAAGCATCTCTTCATAGCTATACTGCATATCAAACGTTTATTGAAGCGTCTGCCGAAGCAAGCTTTGCTAAAGAAGAAGCGTACAATGCCTTGATGCAGAAAAAGCAAAACGGCGAAATCAATCCTAATACTGGACAACCTTGGACTACCCAAGATGTTGAGGATGCCGTAAGTGGCGGTGCTCTTACAGGAATGGATGATGCTATCTATTGGTACAACCTAGCTGTTCTTGGTGTATCCAATACTATCATGAACAACATGCTCTTTGGTGCTCGTGCACTGAAAGGAGCCGAGCTTAGTGATGCAATGAGAGCAGAGAAAGCTCTTTCTGCAAGTAAGTATCGTAAGGCGTTTGACCGGCTTGGAAAGTTTTCTTCTGCAGTATCCAAAGGTGTTCTTTCTGAAGGCTTTTGGGAGGAAGGTATGCAGACTGCTGGTGAAATGGCTGCAAAGGCTAAGATGCTTCAAGGTCAAGATCCTACAGCATTTGATTTGCTTACTGGATTCCTTGGTAACTATGAAAAGATGGTTGTTACCAACGAGGGTCAAAAGTCAATATTCATTGGATCCCTACTTGGTGCTGGACCAAGTGCTCTTGAAAAGCGTGGTGAGATAAAGCGTGCTAAGGAGGTTTACGAGTTACTTGAAGAGTCTCGTAACAACATGATCAACGCTTATCTAAAACCTTTGTCCGGTGACATTTATGAGCGTGATGAAAAGACCGGCGAAAGAAAGTACGACAAAGACGGCAATCCAATACTAAGAGTTGCAAACATTCTTAAGGATGCAGATCAACATTTGCACATGCAAATGACAGCTCTTCAGCTACAAGCACTTGCTCAAGAAGATCCCGAAGCATTTAAAAAGTACATCAAGGAACAGATTGTACCTCAGCTTATTAAGTCTTATGTACGATTTGATGAAACTCTTGAGATGCTTGAAGAAGATCTCGAGACAGAGTTGAAAGCTGTAAGAGCGGCTCATCCGGATCTTGAATACATTCTATCTCTTGATGAGATTCGTGATATAGGTCGTCAAATGCGCAGCGATCGTAAGGCCATGCAGTCTGTTGCAGACATGTACATGTTCTCAAGTGAGGCTAAGGCAGATCTTCAGTCTGAGAACAAAGAGACTCAGGCATTGCCGCAGGAGTTTGCTGAAGAGGTAATATTTGATCCTTACTTGGATATTACAGCTCAGATTCGCAACAAGAAACAAGAGATCGCTGCAGCTGAAAGTGCTGAGTCTGAACAAAAACTTCAAGAAGATCTCGAGAAGCTTGAACACAACAAAGAGCTTTTTGAGAACATGAACCGTTCTACTTACAACAATCTATACAAGCGTTGGAAGGAAAATAGACGGACTCGTTATGAGCGTTACGAGGTTGCTGCTGCAGCAATAGCTGAAGCAGATGGTACATCACCTACCGGTAATCTTACCGAGGATGGTAAAGCTTTTTGGGACTCTAATCACCAGATAGATGTTTATGGTAGTAGTGATCCTACTAAGCCAAACATCCATATGTCTACTTCGGAGTTTGAGCTTACCGACAAAGACGGTAATGTTGTAGACACCAATCTAAGGTTGATGCCACCTGCACCATCTAAACAAGGTGACAAAAAAGATAAACCTCTTAGACTGGTTTCTCCACACAACGAATATGAACTAAGGTTTGAGAATGGACAACCGGTGATCACTCATGTAAAGGGTGAGACGTCTACTAAGATGGCAGAAAAGGTTGAGACAATTAGAAATTTACGTACTGATGCCGCTATTAGAAATTACCAAGAGGCCGTTAGGACATACGATATATCTCAAGAGAGTGTAGATCTTGTTAAGCAAGAGTTAGATAATATCGGCGATAAGAAGTCTCCTCAGATGGTGGCTAAGCGTAAGGGTCTTGAGGCATTCTTAGCTGAGCTCCAGGAAAGACTTTCTTCTGGAACAGTATCTTTTTCCGGGGTCAAAGACTTAAAAGGTCACGGTATTTCTGTGACTCGTACTGCTGAAGAGGTTTCTAGTATTAGTCGTAAGAATATTGCTCAGGGTGCTCTTGAGACAATGGTTAAAGGATTTAAAGCGTATCTAAAGCAACTTAAGTCTCAGAAAGCCACCACCAACATTATTGACTTTGAAGACCAGTTTAACGAGCTGATCGAAAAATTCAGAGAAAATCTTAAATCGCTTAGCGGAAATACTGACGGAGCGCTTAATGATTTCTTCGAAAAAATCTCTGAGGTATCCGAAAAGTTAGAAAAAGACTTTACAAAGTTGGACAATGCTTTAAAACCATTTGTTCAAGAAATAGCTCGTCAAGTAGAAGCGCTTCCAGCAAACTCGCTAAGTCCTTCTGAAAAGCTTGATTTGATTAAGTCAATAACTAATCAGGCAGATCAACGCGAGATTCCAAATCTAAAGGTCCTTTCTGATCTACTTACTGAAAACTCAACTAAAGATGTTTCTGAGGCTATTAAGAAGCTAACAGAGCTTCACGAAAAAGCTGTTGAAGCCAAGGAAGAGATCCTCGGGTCCGAGGTTGAACTAATAATGGTCAACAATTTTAGAGCACTTGTTGATGAGATTGCTGAGAATTTAGAGCGTACCTACGGAGAGATTGATGCTGATGCTGTTAAGGAAACCATCTTTAAGCAAAAGCTTGTAGACGTAATGATGAACACTTTTGCTCAGCAAGACGACATCATTAAATTTGACCAAGAAGTTACCGAAGAAGATATTATTAAAGAAGGTAATGATCTGAACGAAAGGACTTCAGATAAGCCTGAGATTGGTGAGCCAGGGTCACTAAACAGTTTGGTTCGACCAGCTCTTGATGAAAGATCCAACGAGGCGCAGCTTGCTAAGTATGAAGCTATGGCCTCTGTTGATGATCCTTACCAACAAAACCATAAAGCCTTCTTAGAAAACGCTCGGAATTTTCATCAGGTCTTCAGACACAGAAACCGTGGGATCGTTCTTGCGGATAACAGTGTGATGATCAGTGTCAAGTCACTGTTGAATGGTTCTGTTAAACGCATGTATGGTGAAGTCATAGAGCGAGAACTCAGGAGCCAGATTTTATTCTTCCATGGTAAGACCTCTGAAGGGACTCCCAAGTTTAGCACTGTAGACAATATCCCTGACTCAGATCTTGAGACAGCCTACTCTGATCAAAAGATTGTTCTTATAAGCAAGAAGGGTAAGGTTGTAATCAATGATGGAACCAACCCTAATCAAGAAAATCAAGTAATTCTTGCAGAGCATTCTGAATCAGGTAACATCATCTATGCTTCGACTCTTGGTATTAGGGATCTTGAGGGGGCTGATGGAAATGGCAAACCTTCTTTTTTATACAAGAGAGAGCCAGAAACCGGAATTACACCTAGATACAGAAACCTGGATGAATCTAGAATTCAAGAGTACATTGACGAGTATCAACGTGTAAGAGATGCTGTGGACAAAGGCCCAGTGCAGATGACCGCAGTTACTCCAACTCTTGGAAAACTCAATGATGCAGGAGGTGTTCGGGTTTCGTACAAAGAGGTTTTACATCGAGGTGATTCACTGAAAGACTTTTTGATAGGGAACAATATGATCCCTAAAGAATTTCAGAACAAAACTATTTATGAGCTATACCAAGCAGGTTTCTTAATACTTGCCGATGAACAAGGTGCCGGTAAGAATACCATGGCATCTAAACTCCTTAAACCAGGATTCAACTATCTGAACCTACAAGGAATTACATCGGTACTTGCTACAGATACTCTTAACGATAGTGACATCAACAATTTCTTAGAAGCTGTTGAATGGATTTCTGAAAACTATAAAGACGCCGATGTGGTTGATATTCAGAGTATTATCAATCACTTTAAGACAAAGTTCTTTATTAAATCTCATGACAGAGTTTTAGAGAAAGATCCTAAGTCATTTAGCATACACCGCAATCCTTCAGGTGCCTATGTTGTTTCTTGGGTTGATGAGGCTTTCAAGGTACATGAGTACGTTCTTAACAACATCAATGCAAAATCTGATGAGTTCAAGAATAGTCTGAGAAACTTCTTGATGACTAAGAACTACAGTGTTGTTTATGCAAACAAAACAACCAGTAGTTACTTCTACGATAGCATCGACTTTAGTAGTGGGCAACCAGAGTTTAAAGGAAGGCATACCTATGAAGACTACATCAACAAGATGGGCGACAAGCTTAGAACCATCTTCAAGAAAAATAATAATGGTTATCTAAGTGGCTCTGCACTTACCATTAACCCAAGTGCTCAGTTTACGCCTTACCTACCAAAAGAAGATGCTTCGAGTGTAGGTAGTAATCCTAACAGTGCCGCTCAAGTAACGACTTCTGAAAATCAGTTTACGTTTGAAGAAGCTACCAAATTAGTTGAAGAGCTTCAAGGAGTTGATTTTGCAGGACTTGCTGATCTTATTAATGACGGCCTGGCTGAATCGATCACTCTTCCGGAGGGTGTGTCAAACACCATAACTGGAGAAAATATTCTACCTCTAGACTCTTATCGAGATTTAGAAGAAACACTTCTTGATCAAGGTCTGGATCCAGATAACGCCAACGATGTAATTTCTTACCTGGCTTCAATCATCCAATCGGAGTTCATTAAAGGCTCTAAAGGTGATTTGAATCTTAAGCCTTTTGCAAGCCATGGTGGCGTAATGACTCGAGTCCTACCTAAGGCTAAGGTACCTGTTTCAGTAGAGCACGTTTTAAGCTGGTTCAAGCAACGCCATCCAGATGCCGAGGTTACTATTACAGATGATCCTGTTCACTTGGGTCAGCTTTCTCAAGGTGGTGATGTAATCTTCTCTAAACGTGAGCCAGATGCTTTGTACCACGAAGCCTGGCACCGTACGTCCATGTATTTCTTGAGTCCGGAGCAAAGAGCTGCCGTGTACCAAGAGGTTCGTGAAAGACTTGGAGAGTCTGTGGTACCTGTAAGTAGCCCTACAGGGGTTGTGTTTGTCAAGGGTACTGAAATGACGGACAATCAAGCTGAAGAATACTTGGCCGATGAGTTCCGTAAGTACATGCTTTACGGAAAGAACTATGCATTTCCACCGAAGGCCAAAAAGCAAAAGTCTCTATTTGAAAAGATAGTTGACTTCTTTAAAAGCCTTATCAGAGTATTTACTGGTGAGCCCAATCCTACAATGGAGCATCTGTTTTACTATGCTAAGACAGGTGAGTTCAAGAACAGTGGTGTAGTATCACACGTAGGAGAGTTCTACATGCTACCGGGTCTTAGTGAGATGGAGACCATGGTCAAGGTCAGTCAGATCGATCAGCTTTTCATGCAGCATATCTGGTCTGCACAAAGCATTCTAGGTAACAACAGCGTTATTGGAAATTCTTTGAATGACGATAACCTTAACGTAACTCTTTTCTGGAAAGACGTTCAATCTAAAAAGTCCAAGAACCACCAAGAGGTTACAAATATCTTGGAGGAGGTTTACAATAGAGCTGTGAATACCAGAGACAAAAAGGTTCTTTTAGCTATAAACACAGCTGAGAGACAAGGCAAGCGACCTATTGAGTTTGTTCGTGAAAGGTTGATCGAAGAGCACGCAACTTACCTTAAGCGTAAAGGCTACGGTGTTACTTCACAAAGGCTTTCTGTTGAAGAAATCGAAGAACAGCTTCAATCTGAAGAAGATTTTGCCGACACTAACAATACTGATCCAAATACATTCGAGCAATCTGAAGAGCAAGATCGCACAGTTGCTAAGAATACAAATAGCTGGAACAGATCAAAGGATGTTGCCAAGACAACTCCACCTATAGTAAAAGCATTCTTTGAGGGTCTTTTACCGCTAGACAATCTGAGAGACATTCCTGCACTTGAGATGCAGGCAATGTTTACAATGAAGGTGGTGATCCAGAATATGCAAGGTATGCCTATGTCTCAAATGATAGAAGTCCTTGAGAAGATGGCTAGGCAGCAACCTGAGGTGTATGGCAAACTGCTTGAGCGTTGGAAAAGTCTTAAAGAAGCTTCGGAGGCAGGATCAGAGGTTGCAGATATTGCAATGAATCAGATCTATAGGGCTATTCGTGTAAGTGGTCTTGAGTTCATTACTGTTTCTCCAGGCGCTATGACTCGTCAGATGTATAAGAAGCAGATTGGTATCAACATAAGAACGTTTGATAATCTATTCAAGAGCTCTGAGTACATCAATAAGACTAAGGGTGCATACATTCAAATGTCCCAATCGAAGAGTGGCGAAAGAGGCCTTTTGGATCTTGCGCTAAAACTTCAAGATCGTAAAACAACTATTAAACAAGCTTTAGATGAGATTGAAAGTTTGTTTGGTCCAGTCCTTCGTAGAAGTCCAGACCAAGAAATCACAGAAGATCTTATTGATATAATAAACTTGCTTCGGGATGGTGTTGTAAACGCTATTACAAAAAGTGCTAAACAGCTTGACGTTTCCGGCGGCATGGCTCGATGGTCGGACCTAAGAGCTTCTCGCGAATATATCGGCTTGGTTCACACTATGGCAGACGCTAAGTATGTTCACTTGGATCGTGCCGGCGACATGAGTATACCTAATCTAAAAGGTGTTAATCAAAAGACACGTAAGTATGCAATGGGTGAAAGCACCCACCTTACAAACATCCTTGATGACATTAATGGTATTCAGGTATTTACTAAACACAATGCCAAAAGTGATGCTAAAAGACATCTTAAAAGTGTTTTAGTAAAGCATGGTCTTGCTAAGAATACCATGGGTGACGATATTGTTTTATTTGATCACCACAAAAACAGTTTGCTAATCAATGAAATAGTTACGATTGCAAGTAATCATATTGAAACAAACATTCCTTTTGAGCTTGCTGAGCAAATCTTAATGGGTTTTGATGACTCAGAATTGGGTCAGTCTAAGGCATTTGATTCCTTGAGCAAGGAAGAGATAATTTCAGCGCACATCAAGACTCTGGTTATGGGTAACATGCCCATGGTAGGAACTGGTGGTCGTGAGAGAGAAAGTACTATCAGCTTTAGAATAGGTGATAAGTACGCCCGTGAGAATCAAACACCTAACTCTACAAGTGTATTTTCTCTGGTAACCATGGGAATGCTTACCAATCAGGATACTTATGTAGATCCTGAGAAGCATCTGTACAAGTTATTTATTGACGAAACTGCCAGGGTTGTTGCCCATAGAGCCCTTATGTCGCTTAACCCAAACAGTCTTCCGAATAGCTTGAAAGCAAACATCGAAAGGTTTGGGGATGATGTATTTAACTATGTAGCTTTTCAAGATGTTTATCAGTTCAACAAAGAGGCTTTAGACTCTGTACTGAGAAATCTTATTGATGAGGTAATTGAGTCTGGAGATACTTCTTCTGTACATAGTTTGGTAGAAAGAGCTTTGGGTACCTTGGATATTCAGAAATCTATCGAAAAGGTTTTTGATAAGTCTGGTGCTCAGCTACTTGAAGAACTTCCTAAGAACTCAGACAAGAGTCCATACCGTACCGTGTTTGAAGAATTGATACCTGTACCTGGTACTCCGGAAGCACCAGGTATTCCTGCAAATGTGCCTGGGTGGGTTGTTATTGCTCCGTATAAGGATATCATATTTGACGAGCAATTTTACTTAGATCCTTTTACAGGAATTCACTTTAGTGGAGTCATGTCTGAGGATCATGAGTTATTTACAAAACCAGTTTGGTCTGATCTTAAGGACAAGTATGTTATCAATACTGACTTGTTTGCTATAAAGAGTGGTATTGAAGACACTGACAGAAGCTTTTTTCTTAATCATGTCGCAGCAAAGTACAATTGGCCTGATCCAGTAAAGACTGTAGATAATATTGCTGAGACCGGTGTTCTTACTAAAGAACAAGCTGAGCAGGTAATGCGTGAAATTCAGATATTATTTAAGGTATCTGCTATTGAAACAACGTCCCTTAGTATGGGTAGTGTTTCTGTATTTAAGGACCTTAAGTCAGTAACCCGTAGGTTAGAGATCCAAGGGTCTACTAAAGGTGCTTTGAACACAGAGTACTCTGTAAAGGAGCGGTTTGATGGAAAGGTCTCTGCTGATAATACAATGAAGCTCAGGGTTCTTCCAGACATTACAGGGAAAGACGCCTTTAAGAATTTGGGTAAAGGTTATGACTCTCTTGTAAAGCATTTGGAGGCACTCCTTACCAGAGTACCAAAAGATAGTCTTGAGCGCAAGGCTCTTAAGAGTCAGCTTGATGCAGCTAAGAAAATCAAGAAAGGTGACTTTGAAGGTACTGATGCATTGTCATTGGTCAGTCTTGATTACTATAGAGAGCTTCTTTACAAAGATGGTAGCTGGCTTCCAGGAGACTTTGAGAAACAGTACGTTGCTCAAATGTATTTCCTTACAAATGAGGTCATCAAGATAAACAAGTCGCTTGAAGAAGGTCAAGAGCCTTTGATGTTGAATGGTGAGATTGTAGATGAAAGCATTTATAATAAGCACCCATTGTTTGTTAAGCATGGCGGGCAACCTCTTATTGCAGATCAGATCGACACTTTGATACCTCTGTATAAGGGAGAGCCTTTGGATATTCGCAGTGGTTACGTATTCAAGTCTCTAAAGCCGCAGGGTACTGGTCAGAAAGAAGTTGCTGGCCAGAGTGTCTTTACTATGATGAAGACTGCATTTACTCCGTTGATTCCTAGTGAGCACGCTGGCAATCCTGAAATGATTCGATTCATTTGGGAGAACACTATTGCAGGTCAAGTAGATGTACTTGCCTACGAAAGTGCTGTCAAAGAAACACTTCCTCAAGGTGACAACGAGGTAAATACTACCAACTTTGGTATTCAGTTCAAAGAGCCTTGGTCAAGTAATACTGAGTCAGCTATCTCTAAGCAGCTAATGGCTGGGTTTGGAATGGACCTTCATCAAAATGGCATGTTTAGTCAGGCTGAAAAGCAAGTCTTTGAAGACCTGGATAATCTGTTCAACAAAGACGTATCAGATCTTACCATTAACAATGCTGCTCGATACTTCGAGTCTATTGGTGTTGCAGTTGATTTTCAAAAAGAGACTGTTCGTATTTCCGATCAGAAAAAGTTTTCAGAAAAGCTAACTGAGATGGCTGATGTTGGAATTATCGACAGAGGTTCTCTTAAGCAGATTGAAGCACTTGTAGTTGACAATGGATATATCGACGGAGTCATTCCTGGTCAGCTGTTTACAAACGTATTTACATCTGCCATTGAAAAGAAAGTCATTACATTAAGAGACAAGTCTGCAAAGCAGTTTGTGCAGGAAGCAGATACTACAGGAACTCTTAAGTTCTGGCGTTTTGAAAACAAGCAGATTCTACCTCCTCAGGTTAAAATGCCAGTACCTAAGGCGTTGGAGCCATGGATACTTAATACGTTTGGTGACACTGAGAATCTTGTACCTGAAGTCAATTACTACTATGCCTACAAGCAATTCCGCGAGGCTTTCCGTAATAAAGACTCCCGTATTCCGGAATCACTGTATCAAGCAATCATAAACCGTACTCCTATGGATAACAGGCACTCTGCTACACCAGTAGAGATTGCCGACATGCTTATGCCTTGGGAGGGTAGTAAGGTTGTAGTACCAATGGAGCTGGTCTTTGTCTATGGTTTTGACTTTGACTTTGATAAGCTGACTACCTATGTGCAGACTCCTACTTTCGATAAGAGTCAAGGTACCCTTACGTTTGACAAAAAGCTTGAGTCTCAAAGTGATCTTGTAGATAAAGTTGTAGACGAGTTAAGTAGAGGTAGTCAGTCTACTTACAATCGTTTATTGTTTTACGGTGGTAAGCAAGATCCAACCGGGAGAAAAAATCTCCGTGAAGCACTAGATCTTTTTAATAAAAAGCGAGAAAAAGCTCTTGATTTTAAAAAGAACCCCCGGAGTGAGGGTGACATTGCTAGACGAATTGGTGCTCTTAATGTGCAGATTTTGCAAGAAGAGCTGCAATCAAAGCCTAACTTTAAGAAGATCAATAAGTTTCGTAATAATGTTGTTAAGCTTGAGGCAGAGTTAGAATTAAACAAAAACCCTCACGTTCAACCACAGGACATAGCGGCATTAAGAGTTTCTGTAGAAGAGTTTGTAACATCATTGTTCAAGTCTCCAGACTTTAGTTTGGACTTGGCAATTTTCCAAAGCAAGAAAGCTATCATTAACTCTATGTACAAAGGAATGTACGATAGTATGATGATGGCCCCTGCGGTTATGACCTCTATGGTTCCGGTTCAAACTGAGAACATAAAAGGCATTTCTGAAAAAGCTCTTGGTAAGTCAGATGTATTGGGTCAGTGGTCAGATCTGTTTGACATTTCTAAGAACGCAGAAAAAAGATCCATCGTATTGGCTTCTGGATCCGGTATTGGAATCCTTGCATCATTCATTCCAATGTTTGCAAGAATGCAGAAAGACCCTATTAGGTTCAATGATCAGTACCAGCTTCCAATCAGAGGTTACGATGGAAGAGTCGTTATTGGAGGAATGTACGATAAGAACGGAAGGGTTTCTTCTACACACTTGTCAGAATTTCTCAATGCCTTCTTGGATGTTACCAAAGAGTTGGAACCATTTTATGCAGGACTTGATGAGTTTGTAGCACCGGTAATTGCATTTATGCTTGGAACTGGTACTGAAACACCGTCTGGAGAAATGCTTGGAAACATTACTCCTGAGTTGGTGATGGAGGTTCTTAACCAACCAATCATCAAAACATTTGTCTCCAAGTACAAGTCCAATGTAAAGAACATGTTCAGGTTTGGTAGTAAGTCAAAAGCCCGAGAGGACGCATTTGCTTATGCCTTGGCTATGCACAACATATCGCCGCTTCTATACATAAATCCTGTACTCGAAGGTGGATCTTTTTCTGCAGAAGTATCTAAGGACAGAAAAGGATTTACTGAGTCTCTTGAGAGAGATAGGATCAGTAAAGCTAGAATAGAGCTTAATATTCGTAAGAGGTCCTTAAGAAAGGGTACTGGTACCTCTGAGACATCTCCGTTCTTACATCAGGCAGTTGAAGCTACTTTTTACAAAAAGGGTAACAAAGGCTTAGCTAATCAGATGAATATGATGCGTACAATGTCAGGGATCAGCTCAATTGATCCAAAGGCTTTGTCTAGCATTCGGAAGGCATACGATACAAACTCGATCAATGATGAAATACGTGAAGCTGAGGTAGCTACTCTTGACGCGTTTGTTACAATGATGCTTTACTCTGATCGAATGACCAACTTTATGCTTTCGTTCAGAAAAGACGCAGGCCTTCCTAGGACAGTGCACCAGCTTTCTCAGAATATTGAAACTCGGCAGGGTCTTATGTCTGACACAGAACAGACTCTTCTGAATGCAGGTTCTGTTAGGCGCTTTAAAGAGGGTAATTATCTTAATTCGTTTATTAAGGTAAACAATGTTACTCTCGACTTCTTGAAGATGAACAACTTGTTCTACAAGTTTGATCCTAGGGATCTCAAAACATTCTTTAATCAGTTTGGCTTTGAGGTTGGATATGATCAGGTTAAAGAGTACTTTCCAAGTTTCTTGATTCAGAAGTATGTTCCTGAAATTGATGAAGTTGCTAAAACATTGCTGTTCCAATCCGGAGAATACAACGATAGCTTACAAGGACTCTACAGAGAGTTTGAGCAAGAACTACGTAGAGAGATTGAGTCTAACGGAGGTAACATTAAGGATGACCTTGTATACAAAAATCTCTTTGTTGAAGCTACGACTTATGATCGTCAGTTCAAGAAGACTCGTGTAATGCAAAAAGTAAGCTTGGCTAACGATCGTATTCAAGGATGGGAGCTTGACAGCATTCAAGAAAGAGTTGCAGAGCTAACCAATGAGAATGCTACTGAAAATCAAGATCTGGTAAGAGCTGCTAAAAAGTTCTTTGATGCTGCTAGCGTTGCAATGGTATATCAAAATGCTGGTAACAGGTTCTCTGGAATCGGTAAGGTACTCGTAAACTATTCTGGCTACACTGAGATGGTTCAGTATGCTATGCAAAAGTTTGATGAAGAATTTAACGCCAAGCCAGACGACGCTAAGAACATGTTGAATGACTTTGCAAAGTCAATTGCCATTGCAAAAGCTGATGATTCATCTTATGTAAGTGCTCGAAGATCTTTCTATCAACTTCCTAGAAAAAATCAAGCCGATATTTTAAAAGGTATTCAGTTTCAATCTTCTTACGAAGATGCTAATGACGAAGAATACTCTCAGTTTGAAGAAGATGATTTCGAAGGAGTTTCAGAAGAGCTTAAGTCTGCAACTACCTGGTTCAATTCAAAAGATGAATATAAAGCATTAGGTCTAAGAGCTGTTCAACCTAACAACTTTGATTTTGGAGACAACTATGTTGCAATACAAATCAATTTTAAAACAGATCCGGACAGAGTTACTTCATTTGAAACTAACTCTTATAGTTACCATGCTCAAACAGTCTATGCAAAACAAGAGTTGAAGCCCACTTCGATTGACTTTGTATTCCGTAGAGTACCTATTAGAAACCAGAAAGCTTACGCTTGGCACTACGTAGGAGCAACACCTGTGGAGGGTTTTTATGCAATCAACCCGCAAAAGTTCATGGATCGCAGAGCACAAGTCCTTCAAGAAAATACAAGGGCTGGGTTGACCAGAGAGCTTCAAGAAAGCATGGAAGAGCAGGGAGTAACTCTTAGCAGACGCATGCAGAGGGATCCAAACAGTCTGTTGGCTAAACCTCTGTTTGAGAATGAAGCACTGTACAGCAATCGCACTCTGTCACAGACTGCAGCTAAAGCAGCTCTCCAGATGATTCCCGCAGTTGGTACTCAGCTAGCAGAAAAGATTGCCGACTCAATGACTGTCGATTCTTTGGTCAATGGTGTTGACACTATATTCAAAGTTGCGACCAATCAGATGGAGGTCCCCAGAGAGGCAGAACATCCAATGATGCAGATCCTAAGGATGCTCAATGATACAAGTTCTAACGTATCAAATGTAGACTTGTGGTCGTCTTATTCCGGAGTGTTTACTCCTCACGCAGGCACTCCAGTATTCAAAGCTATGGAGGCATTCAATGCAGCAATGGAGACCAAGAACAAGCCTGCAGTTAAGCGCCTTGAGATCAGCGAAGAAAAAGCTAAGAACAACGAAGAACAGCTTGAGCTGAACCTCGATCCATTATCTGGAATTCGTCCCGAAGATGCATACTTGTTTGCAAAGGATGAATCCTCAATTGTTGTAGATGCTTTCTATAACTTTGATGAATACTTCCCAGGGGTTGAAATGCCAAATGATCGTATGAAGCTTGCATTCCTTAGGTTGGTTGACAACGGTACGATTGAAATTAAATGTAAGGTATAATGAAGTGCAGTATTGAAGAGTTAGATTTTGACCAGCAGAAACAACTGGCCAACAATGTGCAGACCCATGGGTACTTTTTTGGTACCCCTAAACAAATGGCTGAGCAATCTACCTTACCTGGAATTGCATCTTTGATACATACGATCAACAATCAGGATCAAATCATTAGCCGTAAGCGTAAGGATGGAAGGCTGGTAAGTCATATCAACTCCCTTGGTAAAGACATTACTACTGCCTCAAATCTTAATCGTATTAGTAGAACCTATGGTAAGGGTACTGACACTACACCAGAAAGCTTAGATGCCGCAAGAAATATGCTGGCCGGTACACTTTTTCATGATGTACTGATGACAGATGCTTGGGGTTGGGTAATGAAGAAACTAGCTGAAACTGAGCTTGAAAGACAAGATGCTGGTGTAAGTGTTGGCGATTTTAAATCTAGAGATACTTATCAGCTTGCAACAATTCCTGGAGCCACTATTAAAGCTTTGATGGAGGGTGGCGACGGATCTGCTATCGATGAATTGTTTGGGCTTGGTGCAGTAAGAGCCCAGACTATTGAGTACCCTGGCGAAAATACTTTGCTTGGTCACCTTATGAATCAAGCGGCACTTGGTAGATACTCCCAAACGGTTGATTTTAAAATTGCTGGAAAAGATCGAAAAGCATCTTTTACATTCCAGCCGGAGATTATGCCAGATGTTGCTGAGTATGTTAGGCAAACTCTTGTTACTGCGGTAACTGCATTTGCAAAGTCAAAGACTGCATATAAGAGCAATCTTACTGATGAGCAGCGTGGTATTGAAGATCGAAAAGAGGGTAGAGATGAGGTTTACTCAAATCTGATCATAGGTACAAACGTATTTGCATTCTCTCCTCAGCGTAATCAAGGTGGGTTTATCGACCTGATGTTCATATCTGAGGATGGTAAGCGATCTATAGTCGATGACTTTAAATCTAAACTGGTCCTTGCAGGTGAAAAGTTCTCTGCAGCTAGCCCAATTAATCAGTCGAATCAGTATAGTCACTCCAGACAAGTACAGGTTTACATGGACGCCATGAGGTACTACGGTACCAATCCATTAATGGGTCAGCTGCTTCCGGTAACCATGATCTTGAATCGCTCCAATCTTAATCTGGAGTCAGGTGGTGTATCTGAATTTTCAATTGGTCAGTTTGTACATGCCGGTAATGCTACGAACCTCAAAGCAAAGGGCTATCAGTATTTTACTGTACCATTTAGCTCTGCTTTGGCACCTCAGTTAGAGCAGCAAAGCATTATTCTATCTGATTACATTGAACAGACTCAAGAGCGAGCTAGAGAAACTCGAGCCACTATTGCATCGGCTACTGTATCCGATGATCCAGATGTTCGTAATCAAGCTTGGAACAGAGTTCGTGCTTCTGCCCAAACACTATTTGATCGCCGGTATCAAATTTCAAAAACACACCAAGACGCTTTTAATCAGCTTACTGTCAATTTTAATATTGCACAGTACATGAATGCAGCTGTAGATCTTGACGGTCAGGTTTCTGATTTACACTCACAGATTGACGGCTACATAGCAAACATATTGACTCCTATCAGGGACTCTAATGAGTTTACACCTCAAGCATTTTTAAGTAGAATGGCCGATAGTTTTATGGCCTATCATGATCTTATTCAAGATCAACTACTTGAAATAAAAGCTCTTAAGGCAGTATTTAACTCAAAGGATAAAGACATCTACATCAATGGTCTTGTCAAAATGACTTTGTCACTTGACTCAGCATCTGCACTTAAGATGGATCAGACCATAGCCGCTCTTCTTGAAATAATACCTCCTCAGTTTTACTTTGGTACAAACATGTCTGCAAAAACTGCAGTACAGATATATCAAGAATCAGTCAAGCAAGGTACTGAGGAACAAAAAAAGTTTCTTGAGAATGTATTCAAGCCTGTAATGTCTCAGTACTTTGACAACATTACATCAAAGCTTGAGGCAGCTGAGTCCAATACTCAACGTATTGCAAGTGATATGATCATGAGTATGATACCTCAATCATACCATGAGAAAAAACTCAATGAGCGCGAAAAGCGAATCGTTGTACGGTCAATGGGCTTTTGGGAAAAGAACCTGACTCGTCCTGAGTTGATTCGGAATCCTTTGTTTGAGATAATGACCAAGCTTCGCGACATTAATAATCAGCGAGCTCAGCGTCTGTATGAAGATCGTATAGAAGAGTTTGATCAAGTTCACAACGAATTCAAAAAGTACTTGAGTGATAATAAGATCAAGTATGACAAAGGCACGGACCTACTGATCAATAAAAAAACCGGTATGCTACATAACCGGTTTACGGATGAGTTCAATCAACTTAAGGTAGATGCTTATCAGAGCGGTGATATTGCTTGGATAGCTAAGCACTTTAAGATCAAGGACCCCGATGCCTGGAGAAAAGAGTATGCTGAACGTTTTAAAGCTTATGATGAAGCTCTCCAGCGTGAAGTTGAAGCATACAATGAGCAGATACGAAAGGGTGTTGAGAATCCTCAGGTAGGTATTACCGAAGAGATTCGAGGTTTGAAGCTAAAGTCTTTTGAAGAAGCTTACAACCTCTTGTCGGAAAGTGGGTTGGCCTTAGCTAACAGGTCAAACCTTAGATACCTTGAGCCGCAGGAGTTTGTACATAAAGACTTTGCTACACCGATGTACGCTAAGATCCAAGAAAGTAAAGCTCTTTTGGACATGTACAATCAGTTCATTACGATGGCCCAAGAAGCTAAGAATGTCATGGGTGGTCGTAAGGCATATCTACCAGACGAGTTTTTCCCGAATGTAAAGGCTGAAATGTCTGAGATGATTACTGACGGAAGAGCTACTCGAGGTGGTATGGGTAAGTCTTTTGGTTTTTTGATGGATCTTGTAGGCGAAGAATTCAGAACGGCTCCTATTGATGAGACCATGGGTGTCTATAATGAAGAAACTTTTGGTCGGTCAGCTGTACCTTTCTCCGGTGTAGTTCCTTTGGTTACTCACGAGGGTAACATATTTGCTGAAGGCAACGAAGAAGCCTTGCAAAAAAATGCTTACTACAAAAGCTTTGACCTGAACAAAGTAGGTCATTCATTTATCAGTTCGATGTTCCAGTTTGCTCAGTATAAATACACTGAGCCTATGATCCAAGCATTGAATCAGTTTGCGAAGAGTGATCAGTACGTCGAAGAGCTTTCTAACAGAGGCATTACTGCGAAAACAAAGACTGGTCAAACAAGAGTTACTGCTCCTGGACAGACCAAAGCAAGCGCTGAGCTTCTGGAAAAGTTTACAAACTATTTCTGGTACGGTATCAGGTACAAAGACTTGAAGGACGGTAAAGCTGCAGACTGGGTCATACAAAAAGGTGATCCTATTGCAGGTAAAGGTGCCATTACGGTAATGTCTACTTTGATGGCATTGCGTAACATATGGTCTAGAAACGTACTGGGTCTTGCGTTTGTGTCAGGAGCTTCTGCGGGTCTTGCAGGTATGACCAATACCTGGATCAATGCAATGGAGAGCCGCTACTTTGATGCAAAGACACTTAAGAACTCTTGGGAGAAGTACCTGAAAGTTGTCCGAAATCGTCAGAAGCGTGGTATGATGCGAGCTGTATCCTTACACTTTGACTCAGCTTCGGTATCAACCGCTAGATATCGTGCAATGAAAGGTGCTCGTACCTCTAGTAAAATACTGTCTGACTGGACTTTGTATGGACCTTTGCGGACTCCTGATATGGTAATTGCAGATGTGATTACTGACGCTATCTTGAATTCGTACGGTCTACTCAAACCAGAAACAGCTTCTGCAAAGTACAGTACGCTAGCACGCCTTGAGGATCTACCGGAAGGTAGTAAGTCATTGGCTGAAATGATCGAGGTGGACAGTAACGGTAAAGTGACATATGATAAAAAGGTCATTACTGAAAACCAAGTAGGTCAGATCAAGGAAGAGATTCGTAGAGCAATTGCTGAAACCTATGGTCAGCTATCCGAGGATACTTTGATGGGTGCTCAATTAAGTATTGCAGGAACACTCTTAACCACCTTTGCTACCTGGATGCCTTCGCTTGCAGAAAAGCGTTTGGGTAAAGCCAAAGTAATTGATATGGGTACACCTGAAACCAGTTTTGTAAGCATTGGTAGGTACCGTTCTATTGTTAATCTTTTACGTGGAGACAAGCTTAAAGTAAACGAAAACAATGAAGTAGAGTCTCCTGAAGATGTTACTGAGGAAGATGTACGCCAAGGTCTTATGGAGGCCACTAAGAATATTCTTAGTAATATCTACAGTACTGCAGAGTTTCTGCTTACAAGAGCAGCTTTTTCTAGATACACCGATGAGAACTTAAAGCATATGCGTACTGAGTTCTATAGGTGGAAGCTTGGTAGTCCAGAAGAGGTTGAGCGTTTAGGCAGACCTCCAGGTATGAGCAACGAACAGTATGAAGAATGGCTTTACCAAAAGTGGCTTGACGGTGAAAAGAAAGCTTTGAAATCAGCAGCTATTGAGCTATACGTTCTTTCCGGATTGTTCTTGTTACTGTCAGCTGCACGTGGTGATTATGATGACGACGGAAAAGCAGACTACAAGAATTACTGGGCTGGAAGAATGTTTGTCAAAGCTCTTGGTAAGACTCACTCGGAACTCTTGTTCTTGCTTGATCCTACTCAGATCGAAAGAATGATACGCGAACCAATCCCTGTTACAGGCATGCTGTCTGATATAATATCGCTCCTTGACAATACTGTTGACGAAGTAATAATGGATCAGATGGGCTACGCCGAAAATTCTCCTTACGATAAAAGTCCTTTGTTTTACTACTCAAGTAACTGGATCTTTGGTTTTCGTCAAGCCAGGCGCATATTTGAGCCGTTTGAGCAAGACGTAGAGAAAGGTCTCGATTAATTTGTACCTTTGTAAAACCATAGTGTGTTTGTTTGTTTGTTTTTTTAAGGTTGCTAGGCGCCCCATCATCGGGGCGCTTTGCATTTAAAAGATGTACCGTATGGTATTTACTGGCCAGAAATCTGAGTAGGCCTGCTTGAACCAACGCACATACTCCCGCTTGTTTTCGATAGGGTACCGCATGACACCCCGGTTGTCTTTTAACTCGTAGGCATACTTCATCAAGCTTTTAGCTTTATCTGTAGCCTTAGCCATTTGCTTCTCGTGGTTGGTCATAAAGATCACCTCGCACTTAGTTGGCTTGCTGTGTAGCTGTACCTTGTGGAATAGATTTAGATACTCTTCGCCCCAGTTGTCTGCTACGACTACCGGTGAGTAGTTGATGTGTACCTCCCAACCAAGATCCATAAGTCGGTTGATGTCTCTGATGCGACTCATTATGTCCTGCATCTTAGGCTCCAGCACGTCAGAGTATACCTGCGGCATAAGACTTACGCGTACCCGTGGTGGCTTGTTAAAGTCACGCACATCGAGAGTGAGTAGTCCAGGGTACTTTGTAGCCATCGTAGAATTGACTGTAGGATGATCGTCGTACATTTTAAGGTACGATCTCAAACCTCCTGGTATATGACGTTGCATGAGTACTAAATCGCTGTTACAAGCGATATCTACCATCATCCAGTGAGGATCTTGTTGGTCTGGTACTTTGCGGTAAGTCTCAGCCCACCTGGCAACAGATGCAAAGATCTCTTCGACGTTGTGGTTTACGAATACACGACTACCGTTATGTCGTGCCATGTAGCAGTAGCTGTCCAAACAACCTCCGAAACATCCGTAGATAAGGTTGGGTGCGATGGCATTTGCGCTGTTATCATTTGGCTTGGTCTTAAGGGTTTTAGTGCTTTGATGTTTGATCATAGTGCTTATTTAAACATACAAAAAAGCCCCACATAAGTGAGGCTTAGTTGCTGGTTATCGATAACGCTGCAGATCTCAGCAAATAATCTGCAAAATAGTTTTACCGGGTTGAGTTTTTCTGGCACTCTTAGCATTGTATGCTTCCAACTCAGAGTTGATATTGTACCCAGGGTACTTGTTTACATGTGCGTCTTGATGATCAAGGATTTGCACGAAGCGGCGTCCATCTTTTACAACGTAGGCATTTGCTTGCGCTCTACTAAAGAGACTCAGTGCTCTTTCATTGTACGTATTGGAACCGGACAGTGATCCAGCACGTGCCGCAAACCCGTGGG
>Ga0208898_1000821_pt1 | contig 22544 bp, 42 predicted proteins | sample VirMetDEL_Mar_4_FD_184513 | JGI IMG/M metagenome (GOLD analysis project Ga0208898, IMG submission 184513) | Aqueous microbial communities from the Delaware River and Bay under freshwater to marine salinity gradient to study organic matter... | ecosystem: Environmental > Aquatic > Marine >...
TTTATAATTTTATATTATTACCGTTTTCTTGTAGTATGTTTCCTCCTGATTCTAATAATAAAACACCTACTCCTGATATTCTACCTACACCTTGACTTCTTAAAGTTCCATCACAACATTTTCTTGAATATGTGCCGTCTTTACACATACAACCTCTTCTGCTACCACTTGGAACAGCGTTTCCTACAGTTTCATTTGTTTTTCTCATAGCTATTGTTTTGGCACACAATTAGGCACTTTTCTACCATCTTTATCTTTCATTCCTATTTGTTCATAGCCTGCTTGACATGGATTATCATCGTTTAAATCTAATTCACCAAGTTCTCTTAGTTTTCCTCTTGACCAGTTTAATCCTGCTTTGCCGCCCCATAATAAATAAGATATAGTTCCACAAGCTTTAGTATCAGATTCATCATAATAGGTTTCTGCTCTACTTAAATAACTGTACATTCTTTTGATTGTAGATACAGAAAGTTTTTCACCTCTTGCTAATTGTTGAGCTCTTACTTTGCCAACATTAGTGGCACATTTATTATTTACTTTTTGATTTAATTCAATACCTCTTTTAGCATTGTTTCTAACACCACTTCCATAATCGCTATAAGTTTGCAATTCATATTTATTGTCTAGTATTGAATTGGCAATCTCTAACAATATTTCTCTCGCTTCTTCTTCTTCATTTACTTCTTCTATTTTACTCATAGCAATTTTATCAGTAAAATATCCTTCTATAGAAAATCCTTTAACTAAACCTGTTTTAACATAATCATTCCAAACTTCATCGTTGTTTACCTTCATAGAAACCATCCAAGTACCTACAGGTAAATCCATATCGTATTTTCTAGACTTGTCGTGCACATCGTCTTCTATAATCCAAGATTCAACTACAGACAGTCCATACAATTCAGCTTGATGTTCTAATGTAGATTTGTTTTGATTGCCTCTCATTAAGAATAATTCAGATGCTTTTCTTACAGTATCTTCACTAAAGAATATATAATACTCATCTTCTCCGTTACGTCTATAAATATTCTTATTAGGAACTAAAGCAGCACCCATTAATATTTTCTTTTCTTTATCTACTTCAGCTAGTTTGATCTCATGCTGTTTAGATAATGCAATAAAGTTTTCTTCTATTGCTGGTTCATCTACAATAGATATTGCTTCTATTCCAGATAATTCTTGTTCTTCGTCTATAATTAATTCTACTATTTTCATATTGAATTTATTTTTATAATTAATCTATTGTTGCTCCTGCTGTTATATTTCTTTCTAGTTCTTGAGCTGATGATATATCTCCACTTACTACGTAAGCTCTTATAGGTTGACCAAATTGTGCTCCTATAACTTGACCTAATTGATTTACTCCTCCTTGACCAACTACATTAAAATCTGGTGCTTGTACTGAAATTGCACCTGTTCCTCCAGAAACCGAAGTTGTCTCTTTCATAGCAGGTGATTTTACAGACATAATAGCTTTCACATTTGCTAATCCTTGTAATATTGCTGCTGCTCTAGCAATCTGTGCTCTTATGGGCGCATCTGGTGTTAATATCATTTGACTTTCATAAGCTTTTTGACCTGCAGAATAAGTAGAAACTAAAGTTCCTGCAACAGCTAAAGCTTTACCTACTCCAGTAGATTCTCCTGCTATTTTAGATGCACTAATTAATCCTTTACCTATATTGTCTAATGCTTCAAGTTTTGATTCAGTTTCAAGTTTATCTATTTTAGCTTTTGCTTGCCTTGCTTCCTCTGCATTTTTTAAATCTTCATCATTAAATTCTTTTCTTTTTTCAGCTATAGCTTTTAATTTATATTCTTCTAATAACAAAGTGTCTTCATCAAAAATCATTGCCTGATCTATTAAATTATCATAATAATCTCCTATTTCAGCTAATTCTGACTGCCTCTTCTCTTCTTCAGTAATAGTGGTTGCTTTGTCTATTTCTTGTAGCAATTTAATGTGATCTTTAGCATAATTAATTTCAGCCTCTAATCTCTTTTTTAAAGCATCGTCAACACCATCTTTTTTAGGAGGCTCTAAAACAATACCTTCTTCTGATAAATTTTTAATATCTTCAGTTAAATTAAAAACATCTTTTCTTGTTTCAACTAATTGCGCTTTTAACCTATTTATAAAACCCTGATCTGCTTCTTGTCCTTTAGCAGCTTCTTTATTTAAAAGTTCTCTAATTTGTAATAATTTAGTTTCTTTATTGTATATTTCAATCAATTTTACAGCGATTCTAACTCTATCTCCTTGTATTATGTTTTCGTCTTTTAATAATTTAGCTCTTTCAAATCCTAGTCCCATAAAAAGTTCTGACAACTCATATAGTTTAGCTTCTGTTTTTGAAGAATCGTAATCTATAGATTCTAATATTAATTGAAAATCTTGTGTAAATAAATTTATAAAATCCCTTGCTTGCTGTGCATTTTTAGTTCGTAATTTTATATTATCTCTAAATTGATCATTTTGTCTTTTTAGTGCTTCAGTCTCTTCATCAACAGCCTCAGCATTTTTCTTAAACAGTTTTTCTAATTTAGGCAAGAATGATATTAATAATTGAACGGCTATTAAAACACCACCAGTACCCATTAATGATCTTCCTAACTCTTTTAATGATGCAACTACACCTCCATTTGTTCTTGCAAACGACTGAAATAATGTAACTAACTGACCTAAGTTGTTAGCCATACCATTAAAACCATACGAAGCATCTGAAGCTAAACGACCTGTTTCTAAAAGTATAGCATTATTTAATCCAGATTGTGCTCTACCTGCTTTTGTTGCTTCAGTAGCGTTTAATTCAGCCATAGCCTTAGCTTTTGTTGCTGCTTCAGCTTCTCTGGTTAGTATTTTATATTTTTCTATTTCTACATTAGTAGGCTGTAATGCTTCAAAATATTTTTGTTGAGCTCTAGTTATACCATCAACTGATTTAGATATTTTATTAGATTTTGACGCTACATTTTTGTCGTCAAGTATAACTTGTATTAATATTTTTTTAGTTGCCATATCTTAATCTTTTAAGCTGTTCTTTCATTTGTTTAAAATCTTTTACACCAGAGTATTTACCTTTAGCAATCTCTATATTTTCGCTTACACCGTACCAGTGATCTGCATTTAATAAGTCAAGTATATTTTTAATCATAATTTTTTATTTTATCCACCCCCACTACAAGTTAACGGATAACTAACACTTATGTCGTATTCAGAATACCACCAACCTTGCTCTCTTAAAGAAGGTGTTGTTGGTGTCATGCCATCTGCATACCATGTGTCGTAATTAGTTCCATTACTGTATTTACCGTTAGGAGCATATATAGTTAATGATTTGTTGGCATATATTTTTCCTGTAGTTTCAGAACCAAAAGTTATAGATGCTACATCTGAATATACTGTAACTAAAGTTCCTGTATCACAGGTGTCTCCACTAAAACTATAATATAATTGTATTTCATAATATGTTGGAGGTAATACATTTAATAATTCTAAATTACTTTTTTCTGTATTAAAATTAGTTCTAACTTGATTTATAGTATATTCATTGTTGTCTATAATAAATTTGTCATTAAGATTGTAATTAACCAATATCTCTTCAGACAAATGGCTTTCTATTTTCAATATTCTTTTTCTTTTATCAAAAAGGTCTCTTATATAATTGCTGTAGAAATTCCTAAACAAAGAGTTTGTGTTTCCATTATAATCTGTTAAAGTCCATTCGTCTACTTCATTATCAAAATTTAAAGTATAATTTGGATAAATATTTGCATTATCGCTATAATTATTATTGTAATTATATAAAACTTCACTTTGTCCTGATTCATTGGTATTGCTAGGTCTCCAATATCTTGTTATATTATTAGGGGGACTATTAGGTATATTATCAACATCAATCCAGTTTATATATTGAGTTGTTCCAACCATACTTTCTCTAATGCCATAAAATAACAATGGATTAGTTAAAACTGGATCATAATCTCCTTTTGCTGGATATGTTTCTATTTTAGAATCAAACTTACCGTCTGCTGCGTAACCCCAAAGTATTTCAGTTATATCACCATTATCTTCATCAAACAATCTTTCGTATTTCATGTGTTCAAAAGGCAATTCTACCTTATATGTTTTTCCTGAATCTATACCTTGTAAAGTAAATTTTTCATCTCCAAAAATATCATTAAATTCTTCTTTATGTTCTTGAGCCAGTAACGTTTTAGGTTCTTTATATTTAAAATCTATTGTTTTGTAGGCTATAGGAGCTTCTATTGTAGATTTTTCAACATTAACTTGATCAGATATATCATAACTACCAGTAGAAGGATTGTTTACAGCGTCTGCATAAAAATCATCTAATGTTTCTACTATGATTTTGCCAAAATTAGAACTAGCATAATTGTCTTCATAATATGCCGTTAGATTAAACATTTTAAATATACCTGTTAAAAAGTCAATAACTTTTATTTTAGGCAAATGATCTTTTATTACAATTTGACTTAATGTGTTTATTTCTGTAGGGCTTGTAATATATATGGCTTGTTCTATTGTATCTGGGTCTTCATCACCACTAAATTCTGTATAATCTAGAGTTAATGTTGGTGTAAAAAACAAAGTGGATTCTGCTGTTACCGTCCAACTAATATTATAATCTCTTCTAGGTATATCTTCTTCAAAGCTTACACCCCAACTTAAAGTGCTATCATTAGAAACGTCTTTAATTTCAGCTACAACAACACCAGACACTGAATCATACGCTTTTACAGTATACTTAACGTCAGTGTAACCAGTTTTAACGTCAATATTTAAAGTAAAATCATACTGCTCTCTCCCTTCTCCTACAATATCAAATGTCCAATTAGTGTCGCTTACATCAAAAGAAGTGTCACCAGATGACCTTACTAAGTTTCCTATTATTTTGCTTTGTATCCCTTCTGTTGTTAATCCACCCTTATTTCTATGTAGCCAAATGTATAGATTACTAAAAGCATCTGAAGTAAAAAAGTCTCCTACAAAATCTATAGAATATTTGTTTTCTATTGCCTTGATTATTTCACTACACAATATAGCTGGTTTTATATCAACGTAAGATAATCCTCTTTTATATTGAACATTGTCAAAATACAAATTACCATCGTATTGTATTTTTTCATAAATTTCATAATTTTCATTATTATTAAAAATATCTTCACTTAAAGACAGTGTAGTTGATGATTGAATTTGAGTAACTAAAGCTGATGTGTTGTTAGTTGTATTTACAACATAATATCCAATACTTACTCCAGCAAAATTAGCACCACTATCAAAAAGAGCACTAGCGTTTTGACCTGTTGTTGTCCCTGATTTTATATAACCTGCTGAGTCAAAATACAATCTTTTAGTGTGTGTTATTAAAGGATATATGACAGAGTAGTTTACAGAATTTAAAGTAAGACCTGTTTGAAATCCTAAATAAACATTTCCTGCATTGTAATCGTGATTGTAATTGTCAAGATAATCTAATTGCTGTAATTCATCTTCATTCATTACATCTTTTAGATTTACTGTATTGCCATAAAAAACAATATTATAGGAAAAAGGAACTCCGTTTTTTAATACTACCTTTTTAAGCTGAACCCTACCTCTTCTAAATGGAGTATAACTAACTTCTAGTATAGCGTCTTTTTTTATTCTATAATCAAATCCATCTTCAATACTGCTATTGTACCAGTGTTGTAATATTTTATTATTTTCTTTTGACGCAGGAATATTAAAAGCTTGAGTAAAATCAGTAAATATTTTATCTGGTTCTTTTACATCTTGTATTTTAGACGTAATACTGATAGTCTCATCACTAAACATTTCTGCTTGCTGATAGTTACCGTCTTTATCTTTTATGTATAATACTGGTTGCTCCACTATTGTATATTATTTATTTTGTCAAACGCATAATCAAATTGAACTGTATATGATATTAATTTATCATTTACTGATTTCTTAAATTGTAAACTATTAGATTTAAGGTTTATTGGTAAAGTGTTAGTTCCGTCATATACCCAAACCTGTTCTGCAAGCATCATTTGTCTTACTATCTCATTATGATCTTCAGGATAGAAACCAGTGCTTATTGTAATAGATTCTTTTCCATTAGCAATAAATTTCTTTTCTTGATGTTTAGATAATGAATATGTTGGTGAACCTCCATTGTTATCAAAATCAATAATGTTATTTCTAAATGTTTCTGAAGTTATATTAATATTGGTTGTAGATTTTTTAAAGAACCACATATTCTGTAAAGCACCATATTTATTATAAAATATTATATTTAGAGGAGTAAATTTAGGTTCGCATACTTTTCTAAGTGTTATAATAACATCGTCAGGATAATCTGCACTATCGCTTGATATTGTAACCGTATCTCCGTCTGATAAATATTCTGTGTCTGTTAATATAAGGTATTGTATTTTTTGATTTGTGTTTCCGTTATCTGTTATTTCTTGGTCTTCGTCTCCATCACCCCAATTTACATCGTAAGTGTCCCAAAAGACATTTGCTTCGTTCCAATTAACATTAGCACCAGCGTCTGTATCTAATACAGCGGTTACTGTTGCAGCTTCAGCATATATAGGAATCTTTATATCATCACCATCGTTGTAATAGATAGAAGTATTATCTTGAAGTACCATAGGTGTAGTATACTCTGTACTTCTAGGGTTTATTCCATTTTCAAAATATCCATAACCGTCTATTGCTAAATAATTAGTTGTGGTTGTAGATACTGTACCTCCTGATGAATTGTATATAACAACTACAGTTTCAATCCATAATGTGTCTGTAGCATAGTTATTATATTCAGTAATCATGTAATCCCTTATAAGCTTACTTAATTCAAAAGTAACATAAGTGTTGCTACCTATTGCTTGTTTTTTTAATGTGTATTTTTTATCTGCACTTGTTTTGTCTGATATTACACCAGTCCAAATAGATAATTCTAGTTTGGCAGAAAACAAAGATGCATTGCTTATTTTTTTATAGAATGGCGATCTGGTATTTATTATTGTTGACATTATCTAATTGTTTTTGTTTCTATAGTATAAGTTTCTTTACCTGTTTTTTCATAACCTGCTCTTTTTAATATATTATCAATATCTACAACTACATCCTTTACTACAGGTATATAAACTTTCTCTAATTGTTTAAATTCATTGTTTACTAAATCTGTTATAAATCCAGTTTTTTGTATTCCTTTAACGCTTAATGATTTTTGTATTGCAAATGCAATGCGTCTTAATTTTTTATAATCGTTTAAGTTTACTGTATTTCCAGCTAAATCTACTAATCTCCTGTTTTTTGATATAAGCCAATTAATTAACTTTTGTACAGGAGGATTTGATCTACTTGTTCCTTCGTCTACAGCTTCTCCATAAGCATTACCAATAATATTAAAACTTGCAATTCCTGTTTTTCTGCTTTTGTGATATTTATAACTTTCTTGTAAGCTTCCTGATGCCGTAATAGGTGATGTTATTGATTGAGAAACATAAGATCTTGTTCTGTCGGTTCTTGCCGTTTCTACGATTAACATATCTTTTAGCCTCATTGTGTATCCTTCTAAATATTTTTCAGTATTTTTTAGTTTTAAACTCATTAGCAAGGAGATTGACCGTTAGCATTAATATCTGATATTTGATTGTTTGCCACTGTGATTGATATATCTAAGCTCCAACCAGCAAGAAGATTCTCAAATCTGTCTTCAAACATATTGGCAGTGTAATCTGTGTCTATTTGATACAAGTCAGTAAACAACTCTCCTCTTCTAAGCGCCGATTGTAAACCATTGACTACAGCAAACTGAGTATTCAATACGTCTTGTTTGTTGTTTATGTCGTGAAAGTAGTTGTTTAAATCTTTCTTATCTTCTTTAGTTTCATTTACAATATCCATACAAAGAACCTGTAGATTAAATTGCACTACATGATCTTGAAACGTACAACTGTTTACAATTATGTGTGATAATGGAAATATAGTTTGTTTAGCTAAGTCAACTTCAAATATGTCTCCAAACGTAACTGAGTTTACATTGGTATTGCCTTGAAGGTATGTTTTCAGTGTATCTAATATGTCGTAAAAACTTGTCATTGTCTATATGCTTTTTTTAATTCTTGTTGTTCTATTTGTATCTTTTCTTTTTCAAATGCTAAATAATTTAAACACTGATAGAGTGGAAGCTCGGTAACTTCGTTAAAGTTCCTGACATCTCCTTTAGCGAGTGCATAAATTGATTGATACCAACCCCATTTTTTTCCAAATGCGTCTCTAGCTGTTGCATATCCTCTTTCGTTAGATTGTCCTTCAAATATTTCGGTATAGCTTCCAGTAAGTCCTTCCCTAAATCGTAAAAAAAAACCATTGAACTGATTGCTACGTCTAATGGCATCTCTTTCATTAACTCTTGTATTTCTTCATTTACTTTGTAAGGTGCAATATCGTATTTATCTTTTGCCTTAAAATTAACTGGTCTATACAATACAGCCATAGCTTTATGCATCTTTTGCCAATCTGTAATATTAGTTTCAATATCTACATACTCACCAAGAGTTATATCGTCAAGCTTAGGTATGAATCCCATATCTACATCTAACAACTTAAATCTTTGTATTAACTTAGGTTTCTCTGCAAATGCCTTATTTAATATTTCTAATATTTTATTGTATTCACTCAAAGGTATCCTAATAACGTCTCTTAGTGAAACATTACAGAATATTTCTACAAGTTTCATATTTAAGAAATCGTTTATCTTATCTTCATCTTCGGCATCCTCTGTTTTGTTCTGCTCTATGATCTTCATATACTTTTGGTATTGCCAAAGTTTAATGTCAGATAGAGTTGTTGGTACTTCTAGTTCTATTTGTTTTAGTGCCATATTATAATTAATAATTTTATTAGTTTTTGTACTTTACTTATTGCACCTGAATATATGTCAGGTATATATGTATTATATATGTATATGTTACATACTATGTATTACACTATGTATGTATTACATGATGTATATATACACTATGTAATATATTACACTATGCAATATAATACATTATGTAATATAATACACTATGTATATATATATAATATAAATAATATGACTATTTGTCGGTTGGGTTATGTTTATAGTAGTAGAACGTATATAACTCTATGATCTTATCACTCCATTGTTTTAATCCATAAGTATCTGGTGAACGTATAATTTGACTATTGTCATTAACTTCAACATAATATTCTCGTTGGTTCTTTGGCACAGCATATATCTTAATATTGTTGTCTATACAAAAAGATATGTGCCTAAGATAATTCTTATCGTAAGTTACTAGTTTCTTTTTTTTACCCATTAGATTCATAAAGGTATTGAATTCATAAAGAACATACAAGTGTCAGATGGAAAGTATGATATGTAGAGAGAGTTAGTTCCTTACACCACCACCGATCAAAACACCGAGAGTGTCCAAATATTACATAAAAACTAGATAAAAAATAATATATAATGAATTTAAAGCGATTTAAGAGCGTTTTAGATCGCTAGCTATATGAATATACCAGAATTGAATTAAAGTGGCTTAAATCTAACGTGAGATAGCTTAATATGGCTACTTTTGTAGCTGATTAAGACAAAAAAATATACTTATTTGTATTTTAATTAATCATAACTAACTGAATGTTAGAGATCTAACAAAATGTCACAAATAAAAAAACCCCTAATTAAAGGGGTGTAATATTAATAAAAGATGCTAAAAGATTAATATAATTTAATTTATAGTTTCAATTTCGCTTTCTGAACAACATGAACCATTATTTAAAATATAATATCCATCTTCATCATGTTCTATTATTTTTAAGATACTATTTTGTTTATAGTTTGGATGCTCTTCAAAATTATCAACTATCTTGACTTTAGTACCTGTCTTAATCATTGGTTCGTTACAACATGAACAATTTAAGTTTCTTTGATTTGTTTTCATATTAATATATTTTAATTATTACCAATCATAAGGATAAGTATTGTTTATGTTTCCCGTTCCATATTTGAACTCTAAATATTTTTCTCTGTTAGTTAGTTTTCTTTGCTCTCTCTGTTTCTTTGCGTGGTGTAAGATGTTTTTTTCTAGTCGGTGCATAATATTTATTTTTAATTAATTTATGAGTGTTCTTTCATTAGGTCATTATATAAATTATCTTCTTTTAGTTTATCTATAACTTCGATTAAACTCCATTTTGTATCTTCAATATCAAAGATAAACCCATTTTTATAATCGATTTTATTTGCTTCCTCATAGTATTTTTTACACTCTTTTATTTCTTGTAATTGTTTAATGTTCATAATATTAGTTTAAATTAGTTAGTATTATATCTTTGTTTTTAATTGCGTTTGTTCTTTCTTTTGTGTTCATATTTAAGAACTGCGTTAAATATTTAGATGTAGTTCTTGAGTAATTATGATAATATTCATCTAACATAATTTGTCCGAATTTATCTACAAAGGCGATAATACTTCTATATGATTGGAAATACTTTCCTTCTGGCGTGTAGATTTCAAATTGATTTGCAACAGGGTTGCCTGTTCTGGGTGATGTCATGGAATAAGTTTTAATTTTCTTAATTGTTTTCATTGTTTTATATTTCAAGGGTTAATAATAAGGTTAAAATAAAAGCGCAGGAATAAACGAACACTTTTATAAAAAGATCACTTAAAATGATTTTTGTGAATAGGTTTTTAATTCTTGTTTTCATAGTTATTTTTTTATTGAATTATTAATTCATGATTATCATAATCATAATGAAAAAACACTTTACCATTGTTTAAATGTAAATCTTTAGTCATTTTATATTCTTTTGATTCTTCAAGTGAACAATGAAAGCAAAATGACATTTTAACTAAATCAGGGTCGCATATTGTCCATTCATTTAAGTGCTCAGCATATTCTTGCAAAGTATATTTATTTAAAGCATCAGTAACATAATGTTCTGCGACTTCCTGTCTTGATTCATTTGTCCATGAATTATAAAACGTTAATATTAATTGATATTTAATTTTTTTCATGATTATATAAATAGATTAATTAATAGCATAAGACAAACGCCCATAATAAAAGCGAATGATCCAAATGCGAAAATGTTTAATAATGTTTTTAATACGTTTTCCATATTGTTTGTTTTAATGTTTACACAAATATATATATAAATATTCCAACTGACAAAATAATTAACAAACAAAGTTAATAATTTATATTAATTCTAAATAAGAACATTAATTTGCTTTTATGCTTTTATTGTTTTTAGCTTTGCAGGTTATCGAACAAAAAACCCCCCTACAAAATGCAGGAGGGCAAACAAACAAACAAACAACTATTAAATTTATGTATTGAATTTATATTGAATTCATAGGTATTAAATTTATTCTATTAAATTCATATATTGAATTTATAATCTTTCGCCATCTTTTTTAAATTCATATTCATTAACAATAATAGTTTCTTTTATTGCCTCATCACTTAAATAATAATCGTATTCACTATTTAATTGTCTTAATATTTCATTTTGTAAACTGCAATGAAAAACGTCTTCAATAGCGTTAATTTCATTATCATAATCATTATAAAAATCTTCTTTTATTTTATCCTTTTCGCCATACTTTTTAAATAGATTATTTCTGTCTTTTAAAAACTTCTTTGTAGCAATATAAATTTGCTCTGTTGTATTAAATCCATAAGACATAATTAAATTTGCAGTTTCCTCATAAGAGCTATAAATTTCGATTTCAATTTCTCTTCTGTATAAATCAAAACCTTTTATTATAATCTCTACTTGTTTAAATTCCTCGTAAACTAAATCCCACCAATCATGGTGTACATTTATATCATAATGATTTTTAATAATTTTTTGTTGCGTTTGCTTATCTAATTCATCAAATTGATAAGCTTGAATTTCTATTGTTCTCATTGTTTTTTATTTTAAATTTATATCAAACATACAACAATATTTCCAACTGACAAAATATATTTAAATTATTTTGTTTATTTATTACTTTTATTAATTTTGTATTTTCTACATACAAAAAAATAATGCTTTAATGCTTTTTTTCGTTTAGCTAATTTTCTTTGATTTAAGGGTGTTAAACTCATTACTCTATTAAATTCATATATTGAATTTGGCGATGGCGTGAATATTGTTTTATCGTCCATTGAATTGATCTATCCGTATTGAATTGCTTTTTGTACGGCTCTTGTCCCACTTCTTTTATTTCAAACGTTAGAACTCTCATCTATTAAATTTCTAATTTATTACTTCTAAGTTTGTAATTATAAACGTCCATTATCTCTTGTATAATATCATATTCATTATTATAAATATAAATCTTTTTAACGCTTTTACAATTCTTTATTAATCTGTCAACATCAAAGTGTTCGTTCTTAAACATTATCTTTTTTAGTGCCCTAACGAATTTAGTAGATATAGCATTTTTTCCTATCACATCTTTTAAACTTAAGCAATTTTCTAAAACCTGTTCGCCTAAATCCTCATTCATTTCATAAATACCTTTTTTAATTAAAGAGGTAGAGCCTTTGTTTAATTTTGAATTGAAAGCATCTGTAATTCCAGAAAGCGTAAAATCATCAATAAAATCATCAATTATTTCTAATAATCTTTTATATTCCAGATTACCTTTAACTGCATAAGATTTGATGTGGTTTATAACTTTCCAACCTCTTTGATTAGTATTTATATCAACAACACAATCTTTATTTACGTTATTATTTATTACATAAAATACAGGTTTCTGTAATTGAATTAACGCTTCTAATCTATGTTGACCGTCAATAACGTAATTATCATTAGTTACAATTATCGGCACAACTAAGCCAAATTTAGTAATTGAATTACAAAGTAAATCAACATGCTTTTTATCTACATCTCTATTAAATGTCAAGTATTTAAACAAGCCATAGTTTTTAGTTTCAAATATCTCAAATTTTTTCATTGTTTTCTGTTTTAATTTATACTTTACTTTCTTTATATTCTTGTTCTTGTTGTTGCATATACAATTCAACAGTGGCTTGCAGTGTTCGATTCATATCTTTAAGCTTTATTATTTCAGCTTTAAATATTTGATTCATTTCTCTTAAGTGTTTAATCTCTATTCTGTTTAAATCTTCTAAATGTGTCATGGTATTAAATTTCTTTTTTATATCTATATTTATAATGTTTATATGTAGTTTCTAAAGCTTCGATAATATTATCTTTTTCTTTTCCTAGTAATGCTGATTCAATTAACCATCTTATTTCATCGTAAGGGCAAGAGCACTCATCATTGAACCAATCATAATAAACATCTATTAAATTTTCTTTGTGTTCTTGTGTCATATTTTTATATCTATTCTATTATTTAATAATTCTATTATGGCATAAATTTGCTCTTCTTTTTCCTCTTGCGTTTCAGCAATTTCTTTTACTCTTATCCAGAAATGATTAGATTGCTTTGGCATAAATATATCCTTTATTAAATTGCCAAACTTTCGCATTGGGCGTACTGTTTTATATACTCTGTTTACTTTCATATTATTTGTTTTCAAATTGGTTTGCTAGTGAATAAAATTTATAAGTTTCATAAGGCATCTTATAACCTTTGCAATTATAACAAAATAACTGCTTCGCTTTCTGTTCTATTATTGCTGAACATTTGTTACACTTTCTCATTTGATTTCTTTTAATGATTCCTTAATGCTATTAAGCTTCCATTCCTGCATTTTAGCTTGTTCTTTGACGACTTGACTTATAATGAAGGGTAAGTCATCAAACATATCGTTAACGTCAAACACAACGCATTTATCGTCTCCATAATAAATATAGAGTTCTCCGTCGTTACAATGTATTTGAATTGTGTCATAAACATAGGTGTGTCTTTTAGCAACTTCTAATTGCTTTTCTAAATCTTTGATTTTTTCTTTGAGTGTCATATTTCGTAAGTTTTTGTTGAGTTCATCATATAATTAGCGTAAACAGTAGCTTCGTTATCTAATTCACAATTCTTGTCTTCTAAGTATTTCATATAATGGTTTTGCCATTCAATGTCGTATTGTAAACTTTTTATTTCAGCTTCTAACTCTTCAATGATGTCTTCCATTATTGTTTTACTTGTTCTTCTATTATTTTGCCCTCTAAATCTACAACAGTGTAGCCGTGACTTCTTAATAGATTAATTGATTTCTCTATTTGATTTACTCTTTTTCTGTAATGGTCAAAGGTTTCGTTTTCTATCCAGCTCATAATTATTTATTTTTAAATTGTTTACTTAATAGTTCTAACATACGATTTTGGTTACTCTTTTGTATCCAATCGTTTTTTAGATTAAAGTGTTTGTTAATGATTTCTTTCTTTGTTTTCATAGTTTTATTATTAATTATTAACGAATCTAGTGAATTATTTCCAACTGACCAAATAAATATAAAAAAAATTATCTAATAAAGTAATTGCCATGAGGTACAGACCTAGTAAGTAGGTACTGAATTGCATATCGTGAAGCGTCTATTGCGTGATTAAATTTATCAATAGGTATTGCACCATTTAGTTTCCAAGTGTAATTATTAAACTCTCGGATTAGATTTACAGAATCGTTGTCAATAATAATCTGATAGTCTTGCATTAAAGAGATGCCTGCTAAAATACTTCCTTTCTTTTTTATTGTAGGAATTACATTTAGTCCTTTAGATTTAATTTCAGATAATAAACGAGGCTCAGAATTATCCATTACTGTTAAGCCACTTCCTGCATACCTTCTATTCAATTCATAAATTTGAGTGGTGCTTAATCCTGCTTTGTAATAGTGTTCTTTAAGCCAAATGATTTTTCTTCTCTTGTCCACTGCAACTTCAATAAGTGCCGTCTCATCTACCGAAAATCCTACGTCCATGCCAAATATTGAATCTATCTCATCATTGAATTTACCTATATTCCAATCAGTAAATATTACACCCTCAGCTCGTTTCAACCAACCTCCTAATATTTGATGCTTATATTTCTCTGGTCTTCTCACTTTCATATCCTCAATCTGTTTTACAAACGATTCTGACAAGTGGTCTAAGTTGTCTAAGTAGGTTGTATGAATGTAAGTAATGTTTTCTTTTGTGCCGTTGAATCCGTCTGGTATTCCTCTATTCTGAAAGAATCTTTGATATATCCAATTCTCTTTTGTAGTAGGGTTTAGAATTAATATACATCTGTTCTTAACTCCTTTTGCTCTAATACTAAAATCAATTTTATCAAAACTCTCTTCGTCTGTAAGCTCTTCTGCTTCATCTAAAACAAACGAACTAACACCCTGAATAGATTTAAGCTTTGCCGTTTGGTCTCCACTTGATGTTCTAATACCACTAAAGTATATTGAACTCCCTGTTAAATTGTTTATGATTTCTGTTTTAGTTACAGTGAACTGGTCAAGTATTCCCATTAATTCTAACTTCTCAATAAACTCAGGTATAATAGACATACCTGCTGAGGTCATTGTATAACGAGTAAATAATATTCTATGTCCTTTTTCGTAAGTAAGTAACACTAAAAATGTGTTTGTAGCAAATGATTTTCCACTTCCTCTTCCTCCTGTAATCACATAGTATCTACTATCTGAATTAAATAGAGCTTGATATTTAGGATTAAGATTTAGTTTCTTCATCTTTTATATCTTCTGATTCAATATCAATAGTTTTTTCTTTATCGGCAAAATTAATTACAGGAATGTTTACTTCTGTTTTAACATTAAGTTCTTTAAGTTCTTTTGGTTTACCATACTTGTATTCCCAAAGTAATCTCATGTGAGGGAAACTATCTTTTGCCTGTTTAGCAAGTTCAAGCCAAGCTTTCTCTTCACTACCAAATACTTTTTTCATTGCACCTAAAGCATAGTTACCTAGCTTTTTTTCTCTTGCCTTTGGTGGTCTTCCTTGACCTCTGTAAACACCTTTTAAAGCACCGTTGTTTGCTCTTCCGTCTTTTTTCTTTTTGTTTTCGTCTTCTACTCCTTCCATAAACCTTTATTAATTAATTGGCATATAATAGAGTAATTACCTAAGTCTTGAAATGTATCTAACAGAGTTTCGTTGTTTCCCTTACGATTCTTAATAATTAGATTTTTCCATCTACTTATTTTATCGTTCATTCTAAACCATAAACCATGTAAAGCAAACTCTTTGCCTTCCTTAGTTTCTAGGTTTGCACCAGTACTTATATTACTAATGCCATAATCTAATTGCTTCTTTGCAAACAGTTCAAACTGCTCTTCAACAATATCCTCATAACTCTTATAAAGATTAGGTGCTTCCTTTTGTAATAGTTTTCTATACTTGTTTTTCATATTCTAATTCTGGCATATTACTTATTACCATTGTTAATTCATCTATATCTACACTTCTAAGTGTTTTTAATTTGCTTTTGATATATTCCTTTTTGCTTGCATTATCCATTTCATCTATTCTTATAATAACTTGTTTAAGCCATATTTCCAATACATCATTATATTTTTTATGTAGCTTAAATGTATTAATAGAATATATTAAAGTAGCGTGATTTATGTCCCAACCGTTTTGACTGTAAAACCTAACTATTTTGTGTAAAGGCATCTTTTTATATTTATATAATATAAAGTTAAGCAATGACCTTGCCTCAACATATTCTCTTTTTCTAGTAACTTTTAAAACATCAAGTCCAGATAATATTGAAATTTTATCTGCTATTTGCTTTGGTGTAATCATGGTAAATAATTTTGTTGAGCTTTGTAATCCTCTAAAGCGTGTAGTATTGCACCACAACATTCATAGTGCTCTTCAAATTCATATTGCTCGATTAATATAGGTATTTCGTTTTCTGTTATTACTCTTTTTTTTAGACATAATAGAGTGTCTTCATAACAATCTAAGTAATCTAAATATTCATTGTCCATTTATAAAGTGTCTTCTACTAAGTAGTTTTCTAAATCAAATTCATTCTTAATATAGTTTTCATACACCTTGATAGCATATTCAACTTTTTGCTCACCACTAAAATAGAAATTTTCACTGACATTAAAAATACCAATTTCATTTGTTGGTGATTTATCAATGACAATATACTTAAAATCTTTATAACTCTTATTAAACAAACTACAATAAATATAACATTGACTATCGTAATTATATTTGTTGGCACTGTATTTAAACGCCGATAGAATTTGAGTTGTCTTTAAATCAATAAGATGTTCTCCTAAAACATCTGCCTTAGCTCTAAAAGGGTATCCCATTAAATTATTAACCATAGGCACTTCAAACTCACTATTCTCTATAAGTTCGCTTGCAGGTTTGCAATTATAAAACCTGTCTCTTAACCTTAATGCTTTGTCTCTATCTTTTACAGTAAAGACATCCCAACGCTCTTCTTTGGCAAGTTTGTATTCTTTATTTGCCTTTGTCTTAACGTCTAAGAATAGACACTCGTTAAATTTATCCTCTTCTAAAATACTAGCGTGAAATAAATAACCTTGTGCAAGTGCATCTGATTCAGTAGGTAGGTTTATTTGATTTAAGTATTCTAATGGTGATTTAAGTAATTGACTTATTGCACTACTTGATAAACAAGCTTTTGCCAAGTAGCCATAATAAAAGCTATCTTGAATTGCTTTTTGTGTGAGCTCATGTCTATCATGCATCTCATTGTCTAGTGTGATAATTGGTTCTTTCATATTAATTACAATTTGAGTTATACTGATATGAAACGTAATACTCCCAACACCCTCCTTCTATATAATAGTTGTAAACTTCATTGTTATTGCCATTTCTACATAAATAAATGTATTTAACAGAGTTGTCTCCATACTCTGCATGATAAGGCTCATTAACAAAAGGTGCTGATGGATAATGGCTAAGATCACAATTATCACTGCAACTAAACAATGTAAATAAAATAAATGTGTAAAGTATTGTTCTCATATTTCTTTGTTATTCACTTACAAAGTTAATAAAAGAACCGAGATGTGCAAATATTTTTTACATAAAATTCTTTTTCCAAATATCCATACCTACTGCATAGCGTTGTTTTGTATCTGGATATTCTAAAATCATTTTTGCATTATTCATAAATCTAGCCATGAAACTAGCTTTTTCTTCGTATTTTTTTGGTTTAAGTAGTGGCATAAGGTAATTGTTTTAATTCTAAGTGTTTTATATGTTCGTGTTTAACTTTAATTATTTTATCGTCTCTTCCCCATTTTGATCTAGTGTACCATTTTAAATAATCAGTTTTATACGTTGTTGTTTCTTTAAACTTCTCTACATACTTTAAAAGATCAGTTCTTTTATAAAAACAAAAAGCGTTCAACTCTTTAATGTCAAACGCTATAAACTTTGCTTTGCCTTTTAACCAACCGTCTTTGCCTCTTACGTTTTGAATTTCTAACCATATGCAATCTAAGTGTCTATTACCTTTAACATCAAAACCCACTCCATCAACATAAAAGTCAATGTGTTTGTGCATATCATCATTTCTATTAGACTTAACAACCTCCAAACCTTTTTCAGTCATTAGATCACAAAATACCTTTTCAGCATGTTTGCCAGTTTTAAAAGATGTAGCCCACCGACTTTTAGTTATTTCTTTACTCACTTTTATATTCTTTATAAACTCGTTCTAGTTTTTTATGTAGGTTGTTTTTAAAACAAGAGGAACAACTAGTAAGGCTCATTTTTTGATGAAATATTCTATTATATATTCTAAGCAATTTTTGTTGCGTTTGTGGATGTACAGTAGACTTTGCCTCTGTAAAATACTTGTCTAAATATTCATATTCCTCTTCTGTTAAACACTCTGGTTTATAATAAGGGAATAAATAATTTAATTTAGCTTTACGCTCTTCGCATCCACAATCTTCACCAAGTACCCATTTAGCTACTTTGGATATTCCTGTTTTTTCAAGTACCTTTTCGACTGTGTCCCCAAGTCCTCTAGCCTTTGTACTTTCTGTACTCTTCTTTGCTTTCTTTTCTAATTTTTTCTTTGGCATTTGTTAATGTATTAAATATTGAACTTAAACTTATTTTTGTCTCTTTACTAATGTCTCGCATACTCATATCCGTATTTAGATATAACTTAGTTAGCTTCTTATCGTACCAATACCACTCTTCAATTATTTCGTCTATTTTGTCATACAACGCTTCTAAGTTAATCTTTTTTTCATAACTTTCTGTTTGCTCCTCAAAATCATAAAAATTTTTATTATTAAAAGTGCCTTTATAATCTGACAATAGTATTATTTTTTTATTGTTATTATTATAATTAGTAAACTTACTATAATATAAATTTCTTAATGTAATGTATATATAAAATGTATTTATTTCGTTTTCATTATACATAATTCTCTTTACGTCTTTTGTATAATCGTGCATCCTTATATACATTTCTTGTACTAACTCGTTTGCCTTGTCTTCATTTATTCTAAATCCTTTAGCCATCTTAATCCAGTCCGTATGCCTTTTAGCTAATATGTCAAGTATCTTAGAGTTCATCTTTGAATATTATATCTCTAAGTTTATTAAACGAGTTCACAACATAATAGTTACCTTGCCATTCTGCTTGAAACTTTATTTCGTCTGGTGTAAGCTTTTGTTGTGCTAATGGTTTGTCACCATCTTTAATTTCTATAAGATAATTGTTACCTGCATAACCAACTATAATATCTGGTGCACCTTTGCCTAATTGATGAGTATGGAGGACAGAGCATCCTATCTCTCTAAGTTGTGAGACAATCTTTTTTTGGTTAGCATCTACTCTAGCTCGTTTTCGCATCTGATATTATCAACTTCATCAAAGGGCGTTTGATTGTTAAAATAATATCTGTTTGATTTCCTATGATATGTTATACCCTCTATATCTTGAGGATAACCTACCAATTTTTGTTTCTTTATTTTCTGACTGCCAAATGTAACTTGTGTATTACTAAAATCTAAAGCTCTATTTGGTCTCCATACAAAAAGTACATTATCACTTTTATCTGCAAAAGTACCACCACCTTTTATTGAATTAACATCTGGTTTTCTATACCTTCCGTTGTCATCTTTTTGTGGTGTAACTTGGTGTGCAACTAAATGAACTGATATTTTATTCTCTACGGCAAACCTTTTTAGCTCACTCATAAATCTACTTATGTATAAATCTTCTCTTTCACCTCTTTGCATCCTGTGTTGTACAGTATTGTATGGGTCAATAATCAATGAACGTATTCCTTTTGTCTTAACTAAAAACTTAGCTCTTTCAAATATGTCTTCTAATTTATAACTTTTTTTTGGATATATAATAAAAAAATGTTTTTTCATAAACTCCATGCCTTGTTTAAACTCCTTTTCACTCATATAATTATTTTGATAAAAAGGGTCTGAACTTTTACCAATGTAACATTCTATTAAGTCATGGAAAAAATCATTTATTGGCATATTCTCTGGACTAAATACTGCAAACTTCCATCCATCGTGAAATGCCTTTAAAACTGATAATTGATTTAAAAACATACTTTTTCCTTCGTTTTGATAACCAGTCCAAATGTTTACTTCTCCATTCCTCCAAGTCCATGCCCTATCTATGCAATCTATGTGAGTAGTAGAACCTCTTTCTTGTCCGTTCTTATAACCATCTAACATACTATCATAAATATCCTCAACACTAAATATACCCTCTACTTTTGGCACTCTAGCGTGTTTAAATCTATGTTGTAAAGATTTTATACCTTCATTAAGTAAAACTTCATTAGCATCTTTATATGGGTTTGTGTCTATTAATCTTATTTTTTCAGCACCAATCCTTCTTATGAGTTCCTCTTCTAAGTACCTGCCGTTTTCATCATTGTCAGTACACAAATAAACCACCTTTGCATTGTCAAACACTTCATAAGAATTTGTTATACATTCTAATTTCTTATCTAAGTTTTTGTCTCTGGCATTAGGAGCTCCCATATTTACAGACGTATGCCAAGTAAAACCTGCTACCTCCCAACTTAATGAATCAAATTCACCTTCACATAATATAACAAAGTCTTGATTTACTACCCTGTCATAGTTAAATATTATAGGTTGACCATTTCTTGATTGTGTAAACGTTTTATTATCTATGCCTCTAGTTTTGTAATTAACAAGCTCATTGTTTTTAAGATAGGGAAATACAACGCTTTTGCCATCTTTAGTAGTAGTAATCTTATTGTTTTCAATAACCTCATTTGTTATACCTCTACTATTAAGAAACTTAATGGCACTTGAATTTATTTTCTTTAGGTTGTTTGTAGTGGGTTTAGTATATATTTTTTGTTCTATCATATTGTTGTTAGGGTTTACAGAACCGTTCCAACCACAATGGTGGCAGTGATATAAGCCATCATCTAGGTTAATAGACAGTGATGTATCACTTTTATTTTTCCTAGTATGACTACATTTTGGGCATTTTACCTTCTGTTGAGAGTATTTGCCTTTAGGTACGATTCCAATTTTTCTAAAGTTTTCTTGCATAGTAATTTTTTTTGTGTATATTTTATATTACACTATGTAATATATTACACTATGTAATATTTATTTATATATTACACTATGTATTACATACAACTGACATTCTTGGCATCTGGACTAACGTAAATCTTACGCTCTTTGCCGTCATTTCCTAAGCTTTTTGTTATCCTGTTTATGTATTTCTTGTTTTCTAAGCTTTTAAGTATTCTATAAAGAGTTCTATCGTTTAAGTTTAATGCCATACAAATACTTTCGTTTGAGGCATAACAATAACCTCTTTGTATTGACAATGAATCTATATAAGATAATACCGTAGCTTCTGATATTGATAAGTTTGTGTTCATAAATGCTAAATTAATGTTAACGTATTTTGTGTTTTTTCTTTGTGTCATAATGTGAGATAATAATCCCCCAAAACAATTAAGCAATGGGGGAATGTTAATTAAAATGGTAAATCTGGTGTTGGTAATGGTGCTGAAGGAGCTTCTACCGTTTTGTTCTCTGGAACGTACTCATCAATCCACACTGAGTGTGTTTTACCATATTGGTCAACTTCTTTTTTGTTACCAATAGTTAGTTTTAAATAACGCTTACCATTGTACTCAATCCAAGCGTCTCTTGTTTTTTCTTCACTAATTGTAAAGTTTACCAAGTCGTAGTTTCCAACTTTTTTTCCACTACCTACATACTTTTTTTCATTCATAATTTTAATTTAATTTAGGTTAATAATAATTTTTCTACTTTCTTACTTACTTTATATTTTTTTCTAATATCGGTGATAGTAAAACCTTTCTCTTTAATAGCCTGTTTAGCTTTATTAAACTTATCACCCTTGTCTTCTAGCCAATCTTTATTTGGCTCTAACACGCTTGTAGACGCATTTTGAGATGTCTTAGAGTGATTATTAGTAGCATCTGCATCTTTGGTATCATCAATTAAAAATAAGCCGTTTAAAGCGTACTTTCTAGCATAACTACTTGAAGCTCCATAACATTGAGCTACATCCA
>Ga0208898_1000822_pt1 | contig 22500 bp, 21 predicted proteins | sample VirMetDEL_Mar_4_FD_184513 | JGI IMG/M metagenome (GOLD analysis project Ga0208898, IMG submission 184513) | Aqueous microbial communities from the Delaware River and Bay under freshwater to marine salinity gradient to study organic matter... | ecosystem: Environmental > Aquatic > Marine >...
GCTTCTGCGATTCTCTTTCTTTCCTCTGCTTCCTTCTTCTCTTGTTCTATACGTTTAGTAGCTTCTTCTTCTAACTTCTTAGTAGCTTCTTCTTCTGCAGCTAAATTCTCTTCATACTTCTTTTGTAGTACTTCTGATGATGCACGAGAAGCTTCATCTATTTCTTTTTGTCCTACACCTAAGAACCTAGCAAACCTTTGGAAACCAGCAGCTGCTTTATCTAATAATTCTATAAAGAACTCAAAGATAGGGAATGCTACTTTCTCTATAAGTGCAAATACAGGTCCGAGTATCTTACCAAATGCTTCTGATGCTTTGTTTAATAACTCTTGTCCTCTTTCTGTTTTACTTAGGGATTCTCTAAAGGCAAGGAATAAACCTGCAAGAAGGGTAACCACTGCGATGATTGGGTTTGCTGCAAGAACTTTCAAACCACCATCTAATCCTTTTAAAGATTGTCCTACTAAACCAACAATACCTGGTTGTTCTGCAAGAGCATCTGAGAATCTACGAGAAGTTATCTCAGTATCTTCTAATTGTCTTTCTAAGGTGTTAAGTTCTTTTCTTAATCTTTTAAACTCTACCTTATCTCCATCTAACTTTGCTTTTTGTAATGCCTTACGAGTTTTCTCAATTACTGCACCAATATCTTCAAAACCTTCGATAGTTTCATCTAAGTTTTTATTTAGTTTAGCTAACTGGTCAGTACCTTTGGTATCAACATCAACAACTGCTCTGTATGTAGTAGTATTATCTGCCATTATAATCTCTTGAATAGATTTTTAACACCTTTCCAATCGTGAGGTATCTGATACTTACCTTTAGCAGTATCTACATCTTTGGAAACAGAGTAGAAATCATCCATCTTTAATAAATCTATTATGTTCTTTATCATAACTTTATAACAAGTTTAATCTAAACTATCCTTTATGATAGGTCCAAGTAATTGTAGTTTACAATCACCAGTCTTTAGGTTATAATCGTTTATCGCTCTTAAATGAAAGTGAGAACCTTTAAATAATACAATATCGTTTAACTTTAAATTGATAAACATATTGAAAGGTAAGTTTGCCTCACATTCTATAAATCTTGTTTTAGGGTTATATAATAACTCTATATATGTACTCCAATACTTTGTGTATAGTGTATCTGTTGGTAAAGAACCATAAGCAGTTCCTTCGTTAAAGAATAACATTGATTCAGATGTAGAATCAGGTGTTTCATCTACTGAACCACTTGAATAATGGTCAAAGTAAGGAAAATGACCTGGTCTACCTACAAATTGAGAAAACCTATCTTCAGATAATCTTTTTAAAACAAAAGAAGGTGATACTGTTTTTAACCCATTATAGAAAAATACTCTTGGGTTAACAGTTGCAGAATCAAAGTTCTCGTTTGATATAAAAGTTGGTATGTATAATCCTTGTGCCATAATTTTAACAATTTCCTAATGATGATATAATTTCTCCTGACCAATAGTTTACATAGAACAGATTACCATTTGAGTTATCTCTAACAACACTATAATAACGTAATGGTTGAGTTAATGCACTATCCCAATAAAGAACATCTCCAATTGCAAGAGCTCCACTTGATGTTGTATAAGCAACCCCTATAAACCTACCATCATTACAAATAGTTGTAGATGAGTTATTATAAGTTATAGCATGAGCATATGCTGTTGGTGCTCCAGTTCCAGTTCCACCTGTACCTTCAATGTATCTTAAAGGTGAAGAAGCAAATACAGGCATTATATCTATCTTACCTTGTGAGAACTGATTCTCTGTATCCTTGTATATAGATGCTCCATACTTTCTAAGGTTAACATCGTTAAAGTTTCTTGCAAGATAATCTTTACCAAGAGTATCAGTAAACTCTAATTCATTAACTGCTAGGTTATTAGCAGGAGTTACTTTAAGAGTTTTATCCATCTTAATGAATTGAGTTAAATCTTTGGTGTTACCTGATTTATACCAATCATTAAAAGTTTCTATCTCAAACTGATTAACGTTTAATTTTGATGGGGTAATTACAAGGTTGAACTTCTTCTGCAATCCTTTAATGAAATCTAAACAAGTGATACCATTCTCTCCAAATGGCATATTTCTTGGAATCTCCATCACTCTCCAATCAGCTGCAAAGTTTAGTTTAGTAACTTCTATATAAGATTCTGTATTTCCATCCTTTGCAATTGTGATATTAAAATCACCACTACCAACAATAGAATATTTTGCTTTGAATTGATAAGCACCTGCATCTATTACAGTTGGTGTATTATTTATCCAAGTTTCTTCAAGAGTATAAGATTTATCACCAATAGATTCCAACTGTGAATAAGTTTCTCTAAGATATTTGTTTATCTCATCTACATCTATTGATTCGGTATCACTACCACTAATCATAGCAACTTGTAGTTGAGGATAACCTAATCCTCCACCTGTGGTAGAACCTGATACTTGCATTTGTAATTTAATATTACCACTTAAAACATCTTTCTGTGCTAAGTTATAAGTTGCATTAGCAGACATTACAAATGATTCATCTGATTCTATATTATCGAACTCTAAAGTTGTATAAGTAGATGTATTTAAAACAATATCAGTAGTTGAACCTGAGATAGGTGATATCTTTACTTTACCATAAGTTTCTAAATCTACATCATCGAACTCTGCATATTGTTTGTTTCTATCACAAATCATGTAGATATTATCCCACATAGGTTGTGCAAAGAATGATGAAGTGTAGGTATATCCAAACTCTTCAAAGATTTTATCTACAACTTTCTTAACTCTAATAGCAGGTTTAAAATCTTGAGTAGTTAACGCACCATTAGAATTATCTATACCGAATTGTCCAGGTTGTGCTGATGCTTGGTAGATATATCCACTACCATAATCTGCAAGAGGATAAACAATATCACCATTAAATAAATGACCTGCCCATGAACCTGTTATAGCATCATAAGATGCTGTGTGATTATATACAGATAATCCACTTATATCTGTAAGAAAGTTTGTTTGTAAATCTCTTGAGAAGTTAGAAAGAGAACCATATAAAGAGATATCATAAGATTCTACTTTGTTGTTTACTACATTTACTGCGTTTAATTGTAGATAACCTTGAACTAACAAATATCCACTAATCTCAATATAACACTCTACTTTTTGAGATTCTTGAAACAAAAAGGGTGTATCAATATCAATATCGTAAGCAAGTTGAAAGAATGAGTTATTTCTTTTAGAGCCAGGTATAGTTAACTGCCTTGTAAAATCAGAGGGTAGTTTATCTATATCAAATAAACCTGTGGAGTTATTGGATACTAAAACTTCCTCATCTTGGAAAGTATCTAACTCAACATCATTCGCTATTATTCTAAAGAAGTAATTGGTCATTATAAAGTTAGTTTATAAGGTGTTGAGAATCTAAACTCAAATGTATATTGTATTAATTTATCTGCAACTTTTGTCTTAAACTGTACTGTGTTGTTTGTTAGTACAAGTGGTAAGAAGGTTGCAAATAAACCATCCTCGTATATTGTTTCTTGTGGTTTAGCAGTTACTAAATATATCTCATCACTTACCAACATTCCTTTGAAGAAATCGTTAAATTTTTCATCTATATAATCTGTGTTTACAGTAAGAGTTTCACTTCCTTCGGTATAATATAACTTATCACCTTTGAAAGTATCGTAGGTCGAATATAAAGGGGTTTCTAAGGCGTTCTGTTTGTATGATTTAACTTGAGTAGAGAATGATTTTCTACTAACTAACCCAAAATCAAATTGTTCAAAAGCACCATATCTGTTTTTAAATACAATTCTAACTGGATCATACTTCTTTTGACACTCATCTATTCTGAAATGAATTTTTTCACCAATTGGTTGGAACGATGAATCAGTTACCTGTATTGATACACCTTCAGGCCCTTGTGCTGACATTGAAGCAAACATAAAAGGTTCAATTAAAGTTTCTACTGCAATCTGTGAAGATGTTGTATATGAATCTGCAGTACCTAAAACTATATTATATCCTGTTTGTGTACCTTGCACTGGCCATTGTCTTATCTCTGCCAAATAAGTTTGTCCTTGAGTTGCATTATCTTTTAGATTGTAAACGGAAAAGTAATAAGGAATATCAAGATTCAATAAACTTTGTGTAGCATCATTAGGTATAGTACTTAGGATTGGATATTGTTCTACTGATTCACTAAATGGTGTAGTGGATGTTAAACCTTCATTACCTGTTCTTTCACCCCATAGGTTATAACCAGGTAAAGCAACAAAGTTATCCCAACCACTAACTGATTGATGTGATGTTGTTACATAAGTTTGTGTAGTTGTATTTAAGTATTTACCATAAAACTCTGCGGTGAACCAACGATTTGCGTGTATAGGTTCTATAAATGTACCTTGGTATATATCAGCAAGAGATGCTGTCATTGTAGAGTTTAGAATTGGTGATAAATCAAATATAGTACCAGGATTACCTGTATAATCTGTTACAGGAAACTTGTTTAGTATATATGAGGGTGAAGTAGGTTTATCTGTTGTAATATCACCTTGCCAAGTATATACATCACATACAAACTGATATGATGAACTTGTTGGAGCATCAGTAGTATCGTTTACTTGAAACATTACTGGTGATTCTACTAATGATGCCGTTGCTGGATAATTGAGTATAGTTACAGCCATTGGTTATATCTCGTTTTTTAACATATAACCAACAAACAAAGAAATGTATGTTATGTAGTATCTACCTTAACACCTGCTTTTTCCATCTGTTCGTTGATATTATTAAAGAAAGAATCTAACTTACCTTGAACTACATTGGTATTGATGTATTGGTCTAATGCAAACTTAAACTCAGGTGATTCTGCAGCAATCTCTGCAAAGGGTCTCTTACCCATTTTGTATGTACCATTGTGTACATACTTTCCATAAGGTGCTCCATTGGGTGCGATATCAAAAGAAAATACAATCTGTTCTGTGTTCTTATCTTTTCTAAAGATGTTAGATATCCTATTCTCAGAAGCAATAGAACTAAGTAATCTACCAGTCTTGTATGCTTTAGATGAACCTGTCTTATAGTTTTTATAAGGTACACCAGGATTGATTGCTTGGAGTGCCTTATCTTTATAGACCTTTGCTACATCTTTTAAACTCTTTTGTTTACCTCGTATTGCCATTAGTACCTCGGATATAATAAATCATCGTTATGTCTCATCTCATCCCATGTTAGAGATGCTGTATAGATTGCAGTTAAGTTAAAGGTTGAATCATCACCTAAACCAATTGCAATATTACCAGAAACAGGTCTATCTTCTAAACAATCATTCCATCCACTTAAAGATGAAGTTACATTTGTCATAAATCTACCACCACCAAATGATGGAGTTCTATCTTCATATATAAACAATGAGTTTTGAGATGCATTAGTATAACTTACAGTTCTGGTAGCTCCAGTACTAACTATACGTTCAAATGAATGAGTGTATGCACATAAATCAGTATCATAGTAAAGACTAACTAACTTTTTACTTGCAAATGGACTATAACCAGGCATATTAAAGGTAGTATTTGAATCTCTTCCGTTATATAATTCAGCATCAGGATAATAAGAACCAGTTCCTACATAAGTAACAAGTAAACCTGTTGAACCTGTTACTGGTCCTATTGATGCAACAACATATCCTGTATTATACCCTTCACCATCTTTTACTACTATTGTTGTACTTTCGTTGTTAAGGGGATTTACAAATGTAAATGGTTTATCTCCAATTGGGTCATTAACTTCTACTTCATATACATTAGCACTTGTTCTATTTCCATATGTTACACTATAATCAGAATAGTTTGTAGGTTGCCATGCAGGATAATATTGAGGTATATTTAATGATGATGAGTTAAAGTTAAATGTCAACGATTTATCATCTATTGTTTCATTTACAGTAGCCGAACCACTATAACCATCAACATACCAAAGTAATTCATTTGTGTTTTGGTTATAAGAGAACTGAGATATATGGAATCCTTGTCTTGGTACAAAGTCTCCTGCTGTATCAGGTTCTGTTACAATTTCTGTATCACCTACTCTAATTACAATTGCTTCATCGTAAGTTGCTCTATCACCTGCATACATACCAAATGATGATGTACCAAATGTTTCATCAGATATAAGTGGATATGAATTAGATGCAGTATCATATATTACGTTATTACTAAACCAAGTAGTTATAACTGATATTTCAGATTGTGTTGATTCTGTTTCTGTGCTAATATATGGGTGTAATGAAGAACTTATAACTTCTAACGAACCACTACCATCCAATACAGTAGTGTTATACTCCCATCCTTGTTCGTTTCCTAACGAAGCAGTACCTTCGTTCCATAAAGAATAAACAAGAGAACCTGTACCATCATATGAATCTTTAGAGTACATATCGTAGTATTGTGATAAACCTCTATAAGTTATAAAATCAACAGGTGATGTGTTTGGTTTCCACTTGTAGTTAATGATAACTACTCCACTACCACCTTCACTATTTAAATTAGATGCACCACCTCCAGCACCATATTGTGTTCCTCTTGAATCACCATTTAATGAAGAATCTCCTCCTCCACCTCTACCACCATCAGATGGTCCGCCTGGTCCATATCCTGCACCACCACCTGCGAAATATATAGGTGTTCCTAATATTGAAGATTGAATACCATCTCCACCTTTTCCACCTTTTGCAGTAAGTCCTGCAGAACCGGATTCTCCATTTTGACCAGCTCCACCACCACCACCAGCAGAACCTGTTGGTTGTGTTAGTGAACCACTCCAACCATTTCCACCTGTTGTTTGTGCATTTGGATTATCAGGTACTTTCCAAGATACATTATATGGAGGGAGTAAACTACTATTTTTATCTACACCGGCACCTCCACCCATAGAACCACTTACATCATTTGGAGCAGTTTGAATACCACCACTTGCTCCTTGTGCACCTTTATCTGCTATTATTTCATAATGAGATGCTGTAAATATTGTTTCTTCAGCGTAGTAGAATGGAGATTTATTACCACCTCTACCTGCTTGTATGTAGTAATCTCCTATTTCATTACAAAGTTGTAAAGTGGTTTCAATAACTTGTCCAGCACCTCCACCACCACCATATACCCAAACATCTTGAGGGTCAATTGGTCTAGCATCTACATATGCATCTCCTCCTGCTCCACCTCCACCAATTATTAAAACATTAGCATCGTTAAATCCGGATATTACTGAGAATGTTGCAAAAGAAGCTGTATTATCAAAAATATGATATTTGTATATCCATTCATTACCAATACCTGAACCACTAACGAATGTACCTTCTATACCACCACTTGCAGAAATAATACCAGGCTGTATTGGGTCACAATCATAATATGTGTAACAAGATGAACCTGTTGTGAAATCTACATTCTGGTCTTGGTACGATGTACTAAAAGATGCAGAAGGTAAGTAGTTAGAGTAAGGGATATCATCATCAAAATCATTTGAGAATGCACCAAAACGAGTTTCGAAGTAACTCTCACTATCATGGTTGTTGTATCTCGATGATGTAATGTAATCTTGTGATGATGTCCAATGTATTGTTGTATCAGGATACTTGTAGTATGGAAGAGGGTTAGTTCTTCCACTAGAACCACTTATATCGAATCCTATGTATATACCAGCAGGTGCTGATTCCTTACAAGGTCCACAAGTTTCCCATCCTTCGAATGGAACGTATGCTTTACATTCTGAACCTGTTGTAAATGTTACAGTTCCACTACCACTTGGTAATGAAGCCATTTGTTTTTCTGGTGAGAACTTATATTGGTCTGAACTACTAACAGGTAACTCTACCTCTCTCCACCATAGTTCAGCAGTTTTACTTCTACCACTTATGTACATATCAAAAGGTGTATCTAATGCACAGATACAAGCTTGTTTACCTGCAGGAACTGTAAGAGTTTCTATTCTTACTTCACCACAAGGTATAAAACTAAATGTACCTCCTGTTGCTCCTCCATCTATATAATGTAATTTACCACTTGTTAATTGTGAGCCAGTTAATGCATATGTTATAATTGCTTCACCTGGTGTTCCACTTGTATATCCTAAATCATCTATCCAACCACCTTGATTATATCCTGGAGGTGATGGTAAATCATAATTACTTAAAGGTATATTAGCGGTTAATCCATTTCCCCCAACTCCTTTTACAAAGTTTCTTTGAGAACCAGATATAAAAAGGCCTTGAGGTGAGAAAGTACCTAAATTTTCATAAGTAAATTGTCCATTACCTCCTGGTGAATAATCTTCTTCATATCCTCTAATGAACTCTTCTATTTTTACTCCACCAGTTCTAGTACTAGTACCAGCACCACCAGCTCCTCCACCTCCACCTGCACGAAGATTTGCAGGTACATTATCACCTCCATCGTTTCCTTGATTTCTAAAGGGATATTCTACTGAACCTGAATCTCCATTTGATGGAGAACATACAGAACCATCTGCACTATGACCACCTCCACCACCAGAACCACCATCTCCTGCGTTAAATGTTCTTATTTCGTAGTGTGGTCCTACTTGTCCACAATCATCGAATGGGTTAATAATCCACTCAGAATATGAACCAAATCCACCACCACCAGCTTTAATTAAAACAGAATCATAATCATATCTTGATGAGGTTGCAGAACCAGATGGTAAATCTGCATCATTGGCTAATCTAAATGGATATCTAAGTGTTGTATCTTCACCGTTTGAAAAAGTACCTTGATTGTTAAAATTAGTTGAATCAATAAATCCGTTTTGAAATCCACCTGCACCAATGGTGATTGGATATTTACCTGGTACAATTTGTAAAGAACCTGTTAGTTCTCTATCAGGGTTTATAAATAAAACTCCACCAGCTCCACCACCACCTGCACCACCTAACATTCCACCTGCAGGGTAATTTGGTGGGTTCTGAGCTACTGATTGTGATGGAATAAATCCTCCACTACCTCCACCACCTACCATGAAGAGTTGAGTAGAATCAGTACAACCTTGATGAACTTCAAACTCATATTGGCCTGTGTTCCATCCAAAGTAATGAACTCTACGAATCTGTGAACCTGTTATATAATCATATACAACATCTCCACCAGAAGCAGAGATTTCAGATGTTAAACAATCTTCTAATACTGGCTTTGGTATGTACATATCTTATAAATAATTTTTACCTAATACTCCGAACAATGCTCCTGTATCGAATGATACTAGTGTTAATACATCTATTGCTTCACTACCATTAGTAGTTTGTGGGTTTGATGTGAATGGGAATTTGATTGAACCTGTATCCCATGTTACTGAACCATAAGAAGCTCCTACATCAGAACCACTTGGTTGGTTTAATCTAACTGTAATAGTTTCACCACCATATATATTTTCTGCTGTGATTAAGTTATCACCTTCTTTTAAATAAAAATCAAAGAAGTTACCTAAAGAACAATCTATTGAGTGTGTATAATCATTAGGGTCTGTTGTAGATGATGATACATAGTGTACATATCCTTTTACAGAACCACTATAATAAGATGAACCAGTTACTGCCCATCCACCATCAATAGAAGCAGATGTTGTTACTCTTAAAGTTCCATCTAAGGTTAAAGAACCTGATACGAACTGTGAACCACTTTGTGTAGTATCTCCTAAGTGATTTACAGAACCTGTAAGTTGTTGATTACCAGTTTGTTGTGAATCACCACTTAAAGTAGTACTTCCATCTATTACAAGTGAACCTGTAATGGTTACATCACCATCAATTGATTGAGAACCAAAGAAGTTATTTGAACCTGTGGTTGCGTGTGTGTTAGCATCATTAACTAAATCTATAATTCTTGTATCTACCGAACTTGAGAACGGTTCAAATACTGATGAAGTCCAAGATGATTCTAATTTTGTATCTATCAGTATTGATTGTGAATCTAATTGATTTTGTACTGATTGTGTGTATGGTTCAAATACTGAACCTGTCCATAATGAAAACGAAGCAGTATCAATAACAAGTGATTGTGAGAATAACTCTAATGCATCTAATCTATCATCAACAGAACCACTAAAAGGAATAAACACAGAACCAGTCCAAGAACTTGGTAGTGCATCTTGTACGATTTGTTCTAATTGGTCCTCAACCGATGCTGAGAATATTAAGAACGAACCTGTATCTAACTTTTCGTTGATTCTTAAATCTGTATCTTTGGGGTTTCCTGCTAAGTAATGTAAGTTTGGAACATATACTGAACCACTAAATATTTGTGTATCTGATGGTTCATCACCTAAGATGTTTGAACCACTTGAGAAGATTACAGATGCTGATTCAGTAATTGTATGTATCTCATACGCTGATAGAGAACCACTAATGGTTACATCTCCTTTAAAATGTGTATCAATACCACTAACAGTAAAAGCATCCTTTAGAGAGGATGTATATAGTTCTATTGCATCTACTCTTTTATCATGGTCTGATGCAGTTGCTTCTACTTCATCTAATCTTAAATCAACAGATGCTGAATAAGTTTCTACATTTCCTATACCACTAATGGTAGAAGATGATATATCAGATTCTACAAACAAAGAACTTGTTAAGGTTACATTATAAGAACCTGTTTCTATTGATATACCAATCCCATTACCTAAACCATCTTGTAGTTGGAAATCAGATTGAGAGGCAAAACCTTGAGTTGAATCTGCAAAGTTTACTAACCCCTTATAGGATTGTGATATATATAAATTACTTAAATCACTCATATCTCTTTATTTTCTTTTTAAGTGTACTGCCACTTTCTTAATGCTTCATCTATATGTCCACCATCCCATCGTTCAGGAGTTGTACTCCATACTTTGGGAGATATCCAAAGTTCACAATTCTCACAAGTTTCATAATCCTCGTAAGGAAGAGCTAAAACAGGAAGATTGTAAAAATCCCAATCATCTCTACCTTCTATCTCTTCTAATATTTCAAAACATCTTAGATACTCATAAGATGTTAAATCTACTCTTGCGTTCGGTGTATATTTGGTACTGAATACCTGTCCTACCGAACCTGTTGTATTTAATACTGCATTGTATAACTCACTTGTTTCACAATCTTGTATTTTAAAATACTGCCCCTCAGGGGCTATCAAAAAAAAAAGACAACGGTTTTTATCGTTGTGACAAGTTAGGTTGAATGTTGCTGACCAACCAGCCAACCCATTATCAAACCTATCCACGAAGGGTTCACAACTGATATCACCGAATATCTCAAATCCCTCTACTTTATTTTGTGTGTATGATGTTAAATCATTTATTACTGCTAATGTATTAGCATGTATATCAACCACATCATCAGTGCCATAATAAGGAACTGATTGTTCATTCGTTCTCCCATCACTTTCGTTCTGTAATACTTTATGTTTATCTGCAACAATGAGTTGAATACGATAATCTGTTGTACTCTGTCCAAAGGTTGCATCTTGTATCATCACATTACCAACAGGATACTCTGGAAATTGCATATTATCTATTGAGAACACATCTCCTTGAGTTACATGAGAAATCGAAGGATGGTTCTTCATTATAGTTTTAAAGAAGTTAAGAGTGTTGTAATACAACGTAAAGTTTGTATCACCTTTCTTAACTATCTGTGCCTGTGCTGGTGTTTGTGATGGTGTACTCATATCTTATAAGTTTATTCCTCCAAAGTATTGGTTAGATTGGTCTGGATAAATCTGTGTTGTATCCCCAACCGATTGTAAATACTCAGGTATCTGTGATGATTTAGCTAATAGAAAATCTTGTAATCTTGTAGAGTAATATCCTGCATTATCTAATGCTTTACTCAATAGGTAATCTACTTCATTCTTTCCTGGTGATACAGATGTTTCACTAATGTGTTTTACTGCACCATTTGATTTGAATGAGATTGCACTGAATGGAATATACTCAACACATGAATACCAAATCAATGTTGGTTTTACATAATCTTGTACAAGTGTTTGATATATACCACTAAATGAATCACCTGCTTCTATATCATCTTGTAATTTATTGTAAAGAACAGTACCCAAAAGATTTAACAAGTATTTCTCTTGTGCAGTTCTTACAAAAGGTAAAAGTGCATCAGCATCAATTGCTCCACCAAGTGGTGTGTTCTTGATGATATCGTTTCGTGTTATGAATAATCCAAATGCCATAATTCTTAAATTTTATAAATCCTCGTAGTTTCTAGTGAAACCAAAATCTGAGAATCTTCTGATATTATCTTCTGATTCCATCTCAGTTGTTTCATCGTTCTGCATTGATTCATTAACCTCTTCTTGTACTGTTTCAATATCCTCTCCAGTATCTTCTGCTGTATCTGAAAGAATAACCAAAGGTGTTAATTGGTCAAAGTATAAATCTTGTTTACCCCATCCACCTTCTACCAATGCTTTATCTATTGCAGTTAGTATCAATTGTTGGAATGGTTGTATTGTCATTGTTTGGAAGATTGAGAATGCTGTTTTCATTTCTTCTGCTTGAGAAGAGAATCCATTTGCTGCAGTTCTAATACCAAACAATAAAGGTGATACGATTCTGTGTGCAACCAAGATTCTATCTTGGGCATATTCTGCAACGTATTGATACTTCTCGTGAAGGTTCTCAATAGGAATGGTATCAATGGTTGGTTTGTTGATTGCATCATCGTTAAATGATACCATAAACCTTCCAGCGTTTCTTGTACCACTAAACTTATTCTCTAACAATGATTCAATCGTCTGTCTTTCTTCAGGTGCAGGTACTCCGTTATTGAAGTTTACCATAGCAACTGGTAAGAATCCATTCTCAATATTGTTGAGGTGTAAGTTAGATAATTCTGCTTCTGTAAACGAGTATTGTAATGCAGATATCCAATCTGGTAAGGAGTAATAGTATCTGTTTGGTTCGTACTCTTTAATGAAAAGAATTTCTCTTTCTTCTGTTGAAGTACCGAAAGAAGGAATACGAATCTTTTCTTTTTGTTTTCTTGTATCGTTCCAATCAGTACAATAGTAGTAAGCTTGTACTTTAGTTACACCATGTAATTTCTCTGCACGAAGTGTTTGAACAGGAACGTGGAATAATTTAGTAATCTTTGTATGTTCTTTATTCCACATTACTTGGAAAGCAGCATTACCATAGAGTTTGATATCAAAAGAAACTCTTCTTAAATCTTCTGCTGGTATTAACTTTGCAAGTGTATCTTCGAACTCTTCGTTATCTGTAATTAATCCTTTACCATATATTAAATCTGCTACACCTTCTATACAAGCTGCATTAGTTGTAGATGTATTATATGCTTCTGTTAACATATCATAGTAGTCATCTTGGTGGTGAATACCAACAGGTACCCATTGATATCTTGTTTTGATATCTTCTGTTACAATTGGTACTTCCTCCCTTGTAAAGTTTACCACAGAAAAGTTTTGTTGTTGTTTCATAATACTATATAATCATTATCTGTTTCATAAGATACATACCCATCGTTTTGAGTATTATATACTGTCTTATCTATTGACTGTGATGCATATACTTGGATACTACCTCTCCATATTGAACCACTAACTGTATCAGTTAAAGTTGCCAAGAACTCTTGTGCCGTTCTTACCGAACCTTCTAAGGATTGTGAGAACGTTAAAATGTTTTCATAGGGATTGAATGAATACGAACCACTTAAATCATATGATGAGGTTGTATGTGTCATCATATCATATAAATCTAAAGTAATGGTTGAACCACTACCTGTATTCTCTGTTCTTACTACGAATTCGTTCGATTGGGATATGTAATAACTAAGCATTATCTCCTTATTATCTCGTTTTAACTTATAACAATCTCAACAGAACTTATAGTAAAAAGAAAACCCCTCTCACTAAGAGAAGGGTTTTTTATTTAAAAGTGTATCTTCTGATATACCGTTAACTTACGATGCTACTATCGTTGGTGCAGTTACTAACCCAGCGAATGGGTCTGTTGCAGTTGCTCCGTTTAGGAATGCTGCTGGTAACGCTTCTTCACCGGTGAACGTCATTGAATAACCATAAAGGTCTCCAAGTGCTGCTCCAGTCTGAATTGTACCTGCAGTTAAATCTGCTCCATTTACTTCACCTACTAATAGTGCTTCTCCGTTCTTAGTATGAACGATGATTTGTGGTCTACCATAAGCTAACAACTTCAACTGAGTTGTCATCTCGTTAGTTAACTTTTTCAAGTTAACAGTCAATTCTTGTGAAAAGAAAGTAGTTCCATTTTCACGAGATGAGTTTACAGTCTCAGTATAAGCAGAAGTACCTTTTAGTTCATATTTGTACACAGTATATCCAGCCAAGTCATCAACTTCACCGTCTGTGTTTTTATCGAAAGAGCCTGAAGAGTAATTAATAAAATAAACGGCTTGTAAACCACCTATTGATTCTTTACATACTTCTTCTCTTCCTGATGTTATTAAACATGCCATATCGGTCTCCTGTTTTTAAATGTTAAACTTATGTTATAGTAGGTTAAATGCTGCTACTTCATTGGTAAATCCAACTGCAGTTCCAGCAGTATATCTCATGATTACTCTAAAGTTTTGTGAACCATCAATGTCAGCCATATCTAGCACACGCACTTCGTTATAATCACTTAGAAGTCCTGTCCCAAAGTGGAAGTTGGATTTCTGTCCAGCGATAATTGTGTTATCACTCATACCAGGTGAATGAATCAATTCGATTCCTTGGAAGTTAGATGGTTTCTCACCTACGTTTAATTGGCTGTTAAATGAACCAACGTTTACAATACCTGATTGAGATGATTGCCATGCTTTCATTACTTTAGTACCTACATAGATTACAGTATCTTCTTTACCATATACAGTTGATGGAATAGCATCAACAACACCAGTAAGAATATCTACTACGTTATCTTTAGATACAGCTCCATTTGGCCATACAGTTGAACCAGAAATTGCTGGTTGGAATGATGTAGCTGAACCAGATGATGCAGCAACTACTGTTTCAAATCCTATAAAGCTACCATTACCAATACCACCTTGCCAGATTGAAGTTTCAGTTGCTTCTGCAACTTTACCACCTACATAAGAAATTAGGTAATCAGTAAAGTTTCTTGGGATTTCATCAAAAGCAGAATATCCTAAAGATAATGCTTCCCATGAATCTAAGAAGTTTTGCTTACATAATTCTAAGTTTACTTGCAATTCTTTTGGTTCTAAGATAGTTTCTGTAATTGCTACAGAACCAGAAGTTGCAAAATCACATGATGCATCTTGTACGATACCAGATACATCTAATTTTTGAATCACCTCTTTGTATTTTACATTCGGGTGAATCTCTACGTTTCCTTGGTCAAGTGTTTTTGCACTTAACAACGCTGCTGCAATATAATCTGAACTAGCTTCTCCAGCATAAGTTGAGGTTACAGTTGGCAACGCAAAGTTTTGTTGTTTTCTCATTTTTTCTCTCTAATTAATTAGTTGTTATACATTCTTGAAAGAACAGATGAATGATAGTTAGGAGTAAGTTTCTTATTAGCTACTTTACTAAACTTAGATGCTTCAACAGGTGCTCCATCAAGTTTTTTAGCTTCTACTTCCTTCTCATCTTCTTCCTCTAGTTCCTCTTCAATAGTTTCTTCTTGTGCTTCTTCTAGTTTCTTTTCTAACTCATCAATACGATAAGCCATCTCTTCTACTTTCTTAGCAACATCTTCTAAGTTGATAGTGATTTCATCTTCACCTTCTTCAGTTACTTCTTCTTCGAGTTCTTCCTCGTCAGTTTTCTCTAAAGCCTGTGGGATATCTTCATCAACTTCAATAGTTTCTGCTGACATGTCCTCTTCTTTATCATCTCCGTGTTCTTCAAGTTCTACGTTTTCACGTTCTTTGATGACACCTCCCTCCGTAATGATTTTGAAACGAACAGTTTCACCTTCAGCACCGGTGAGTTCTAATTCGTGTTCTCCATCTGGTGCTGGTGTTTTTGTTCCATCTTCTGAAACAACTTCAACAGATTCACCTACATCGAAAGTTGGAGATTCAAGAATAGTACCATCTGCAAGTTTTGCGTAAGCAAGTTTTACATCTTCTTCGTTCTTTAACGATAAAAGTTGCATAATCCTACCTAATACTGTGTTTGAATCCATAATTATCTCTCGTTTTTAAATTTAACCTTATAACAAATAAGGTTGGGTTTATAGTAATTTTTAATTTATTTGTGACCAACTAGTACCATTGTGATAATACAAGTTAGAAGCTGATACTGCTAATTGACCAGTAGCACCTGTTGGTAGAGGGTCTTGTGCTGGTAATTGAACTACCGAATTAAACTCTACTGTTCCTGTTGGTGAATTTATACTTGGTGTAACTAGTTCTTCTACTGCTTGAAGTTGAGTAGCTTCTATTGGGTTACCTTGTTCTAATATTAAAGAACCACTAAGGATGGTGTTATTAGATATAGTTAGGGTACCTGTTGATGAAGCTATAGCTGGTGTAACTAGTTCTTCTACTGCTTGAAGTTGAGTAGCTTCTATTGGGTTACCTTGTTGTAAGATTAAAGAACCACTAAGAATAGTGTTATTAGATATAGTTAGAGTACCTGTTTGTGAAGTTATAATTGGTGCAACAAGTTCTTCTTCTGCAACTACTTGAGTTGCTGAAATTGAATTGTTAGCTTCTAAGTTAACAGAACCACTAATATCAACATTGTTAAATATAGTTACTTTTCCAGTTGTTGAGATTATAGATGGAGTAACTAATTCATCATATGCTTGAACTTGAGTGGCTTCTATTGGGTTACCTTGTTGTAAGATTAAAGAACCACTAACAACAGTATTCATCCCTAAAGTTATAGTTCCTGTTGGTGAAGCTATACTTGGTGCAACCAATTCTTCATATGCTTGAACTTGAGTGGCTTCAATTGGGTTACCTTGTTCTAATATTAAAGAACCACTAATAATAGTGTTATTTCCTATCGTTACTGTTCCTGTTGGTGAAGCGATATTTGGTGCAACTAACTCTTCTGCTTGAAATTGAGTTGCTACTACTGGGTTACCAGATTGGACTTGTATTGAACCACTAACAACAGTATTGTTAAATATAGTTAGGGTGCCTGTTGGTGAAGCGATACTTGGTGTAACAAGTTCTTCATCTGCAACTAGTTGAGTTGCTGAAGCTGAACCAGTTACTACTAATCCTCCACCTAATCCAATTTTAGGTCCAATATCTAATATTCCCTCATGTCTTAAAGTACCATAAGTTTCAATATCAGGATCTCCAAGATTAACTAAACCTTGTGAGTTTACTTTTAATTTTCTACTACCTGATGCAAATATATCTAAAGGAGTTGTTCCACCTAAAATATTTACTGATGTTCTAAATCCTTTGTCTGCTACAATATTACTACCAAAATGAACTGAAGCATCTCCTCCTTGATATTCTGCAGAAGATGAAATATATTGGTAGAATAAAGGTACTAATGGTGTTCTTGGAGTAGTATATTGTGGTCCTGTTGCAACATATACACCAACTGTATCATAGTATGAAGAATCTAAACTATATCCATACGAAATAATTCTTGATGGAGTACCTGATATCCATAATGAGGTATCGTTATTATCTGAATCTTCAGACCTACCCCATAAACCAGCACTTGTAAATTTAGTTAATGGAAAACTATCCACATTACTTTGAATACCAATTGAATCAGTACCTATTGTAGCAAGATTATCCTCATTATCTCTTACATATATTTTAGCTTGAGTTCTATCTGATTTTAGATACATAGAACCTGTTAATTCTAATCTTCCCTCACCTTGTTCAGCTGATGATGAGTTGTATAATGTTAAGATATCCTGACCTTGTTTCTGTATTGTAAATGCCTTAAAATCAGTATTTGATGTTTGGTCATTTATTGTTTGTGGTTCAGTAAATGTATTAGCTACGTTTGTATAAGCAACATCACTACCTAAAGTTAATCCACTACCATCACCAACGAAAGAACCTGTAAAGGTTGAACCTGTTACATCACCTGATGCACTTATATTACCTGATGCGGTTACATCACCTGTTACTTGAACTGATGTTGCACCTCCACCTAATGCTTGTAATTGTATAGGATTGCCTACTATTCCAGTAAATCCTCCGTTTACTGATACAAATGAAGAACCGCTTGAATGTCCTAATACTATATAAGATGCAGCCCCACTACCAGTATTTGCATTGTATATACCTACTTGACCAGATTGACCTGTAAAACTAATTCCATTACCTGCTTCTCCCCAAGAACCACTAATTTTATCTCCACCATAGGTACTGATACCTCTAATAGATGAATTAGTAAACTTATCTACACCATTAAATCCACCTTCTATGATTACTGGTGATGAATCTCCAGGACCTGATGTTACTGTAAATGCTGTTGAGGATGGGTCATCAATTGTTACTGACCCACTAATTATTTGGTCACCATTAAATGTATTTGAACCAGTAGTTGCTACTCCTACTGGTACGGCTCCTGAGAATGATGAGGTTGGTATTGGTTGAGCAACTCCATCTATATCTCCTACCCATGCATATCCTTCTTGTATATTTGGAACATCATTACTTCTACCACTACCTAATACTAATATCTCTCCTTCTGTTGCATTTGATTTTACACAAGTACCAATGTTCTGTATTAAAGCAGAACCTGTTGGTTTAGTTGAAGTTAAAGAACCATCTCCATTTACATATACTGTAGCTCCTGGTGTAAGGTTAGAAGTATTAACACCTCGTATTCTACCAGTTAAGATTACTTCTCCTACTGCATTATTTGAAATTGCTTCTTGAGTAATACCAATTGCTGGCATTAGGGTTGGTTCATCATAAGAAGCTGTATTAATGTTTATCTTATCACCAGTTACACCTGATGAATGTACTGCATATCCTTTAGGGATATCATGACCTGATGTATTCTTTGCAAGTACGAATATTTCATAGGCGTTATCTGAAATAATTGCGTGTGATGCAGATAATGCGTTATCAGCATATGAAGCTGATAAAACAGCTGAACCAGTTAATGCAAGTGAATCTGCTATATCACTATTGAATTGTCTGATATCAGCAGGTGTGATTTCTTGTGATGTGTTGTCAGGAAACAGAAAATTACTCTGTGATATTAACCCTTGTCTATCTAATTGACTCATATCTTATCTCTATATTTAATCTATCAGTATATCAAAACCACTTGAGAATCCACTTGAGAATGCTCCTGTCTCTACTGGAGGTATTGCATTGATTCTACCAATTCCTTGATTGGTCAAATACCCATCACAACATCTTACCGAATATGTGTTGGAATTTAAACACAAACAACCTCTACGAGAGTTTCTCGGAGAAGAGTGTGAAAGAGTAGGTCCAATATAAAGACCAGATGCTCTGTGTTTTCTAAGTTTCCTTGAATATGACATTATTCTTTTATACCTATAACAAACTTAACGAGGTTTATATTTGTTCATATGTTCCTTATGGATAAGTTTTTCCATTAAGGCTTTATCAGATAGGTATGCGAGGTAGAGTAAACATTCCTCTAAGGGTTTACGAGTTATCTCATCAAACTTTAAGATATCTTCTCCTGCAAGTTGGACAACTGTTGAATAGCTTCCCCACTTTCTTCCAAAATTGACTTGATGTTGGGTGATATCTCCATCTGGTTCTTCAAAGAGTTCAGGGTACCTTTCACTAAGTCCTTGTATAAACGAATAAAGAAAAAAAAACAGCCAAAGTGAAAATCCATTCCCACATCCCACCATTTATCTTCATCCCATGGTTCTACTCCATTGTATTGTTCTATCTCATAGAGTGCTCCTTTGGTTTTCTTTATAGGTCTGTATAAGATAGATAAGATAGTTGGCCATTCATTATTGAGTTGTATATTCTCAAACTTAGAGATATCCAAGTATGCTCCATAAGGCATTGTACTCAAGTTAGGTTCAAACCCATACTCAGTATCACCAATGGTTATTCTTCGTTGTAAAGGATAATCTGTCTTTCCTAAGAGTTTAGTTAAATCTTGTCTGATATTTGATATAACATCACTATCTAACTCTTTAACCATATCAGGAGTTATTCCTGTCAGGTTATATACCAAGAATGCATCTTGTGCTTCAGTATCACCTTCGTGAGTATCTAAATCTTTTTGTAATTGAATATATTGTTTTAGTGATATTGCACTAAAATCATTGGGTACTGTTATCTCTATCTGTTTCTTCATAGTTTATATCTATAATATCTTTTGGTTGTTCTAAATCTGATATCTTCATGTTCTGATATCCTATGTGAGATTTAAGTTGGAAGTTCTCACCTCTTTTCTTTATCACCTCACCATTCTTTAACTTGAGTTGAGCTTGTAAATCTTCTATATCGTTCTTTAGTTTGTTAACATAGTTGGATAACATAATGATATCCATATACAAATCTTCTCTACTTTTCTCTGTAAACTCTTTTGGTATTTGTTGTGCCATTACTTAAATGTTAGTGTGTATTTTCCTTTGTTCTGTTGTTTGATTGATAATCTTGACATTGCAACATATCTTAATCCATCAATCAAGTGGTCTAATCCACCTTCGGGTTTATCTAATGCAATCCCATACTTATCTGTTGCCCATTGGTAAGAATAAAGTTCGTTAATTAAGTTCTGTGAACTTCTTGGTACACATATACCATAGTTCTGTAATACTCCTATACCGAACTTAATTGAATCAGGTCCTTTCTTTACTGGTTTAATATTGAAACCACTTCTGTATATTTCTTCTATCAACCTTGGTTCTGCTGAATCTGCCCATATCTCTGTGTTACCAACATTTAGTTCATCAAGTTTATCTATGATATCTTTGGTTACCATACCTTTTTCATATAGTAACTCTCTAACATATAACATATCACCTTTCTTGTGAACTGCTACCAAAGCAGTTGGGTCATTGGAAAATCCAAAGTCAAGACCCATTGCAATCAATTCTTCTATTGGGTTATCATCTACTATTTGGAATGTAAAGATTGCTCTATCGTTAGGAGCAAACTCACCTTTACCATAGATTGCCCAATACTTTGGATTCTTCCATTCTAAATCCTCGATAGCCTTAACCATTTCTTGTGGTAAGTAAGGATTATCTTTGTAGGTAGTTACAAATCTTTCTACATCATCTTGTTCTCTTAACCAATGGTAAGGTGAAACAGTTGGGTTATAAGCTAAAACTATATTGCCTTGACAACGAATAGAAAGTTGGAAGTAACTTTCCTCATCTATCTCGGATGCTTCATCGATAAATAGGACATCTGATTTAACCCCTCTTAACTTCTCAGGATCATCTGTATTGATAAACGATAAGGTAGAACCATTCCCAAAAGAAAAAATCCTGTCTGAGATGTTGTATCTATCTGTTTCCCAAATTCCAAGTGTAGTAAGGATATCCTTGAAATCTTTAATCACAGAACGTTTAAGGGAAGGAACAGTTCTTCTTACCACAGTTACATCTAATCTCTCTTGTAAACAACGAACAATCAACCATTGGAGTATCGCATATGTTTTACCCGAACGAGTACCTCCAATATGTTGAGTTATTCTCTTCTTAGCGTTAAGAAGATTATCAAAAGTTACAGTTGTATCAATGGTTATCTTCATCCTTCAATTTGTTCGTCCGAACCACTCCTATTGATGTTAACAGTTATCTGTTGTATTCTCTGGTCTATCTCTGCTCTCATCTCTACCGATTTTTGTTTAGGTACAATGTATTCTAACAATCTTAGATAAAGTTTTGCAGCCTCTGTGGGGTTTTCCTTCCTAATCTTCTCTAAATCCTCTGAGATGTTGTTTAAACCTTGATTTGCAACACGAGCAATAGTTAACTTTGCCTGTTCAGTACTTCTGTTCAGTGCTCCTTTTGGTCTCCCTTTACCTAACTTATTGTTTTTCTCGAATGGCATGTTTTCGTATGTTATTTAAACATATAACAAAGATATATAGATATATTAGTAAAGAGTGTATTGAACTAATAACTCTTCTCCTTCACTTATCTTTCTAATACTATGCAAAGTTCTTATTGTCAACCCTTCTTTTATTATACAGTTAGGATTATCTGAATGATTGATAAAACCTCCTAATGGTGTTCTAATTATCTCATCTTCTATCCAATGGTGTGTTATACCAAATGAATGATTATCGTTTATCTCAGTTGTTGTAAATAACCCCAGTCCATCTATATTAGATTGTTTTATGGTTACTTCATTTGGTAAAGGTCTATATGTACCTTTAAAATCCTTCACTTCTATTGATGGTCACCTTCTCTACGAAGTTCTTTCAACATTCTATCGTTTTCTCTGATAGCTTCTTGTTTTTCTTTTCTACGTTTAGTAGTAGGTTTGATGTACTCTTTTCTTTTCTTTAACTCTTGTATATGTTCTGATTCTTTT
>Ga0208898_1000823_pt1 | contig 22491 bp, 24 predicted proteins | sample VirMetDEL_Mar_4_FD_184513 | JGI IMG/M metagenome (GOLD analysis project Ga0208898, IMG submission 184513) | Aqueous microbial communities from the Delaware River and Bay under freshwater to marine salinity gradient to study organic matter... | ecosystem: Environmental > Aquatic > Marine >...
GCCAGCAGTGATCCGCATAACAGTCACACCGCCTTTTTGAACATTTATGTCAGCTACATTTATTGCTGATCCGTTTGTAATAAAGGCTTCTACTACACGAATGAATGAACTGGTAGTAGCTGTCGCTCCAGCACTGGAAACAGTCACAACCTCCTGAATTAGGTCATAGGATGCGTTCAAACCGATAATCCGTATCGTTTTACCATTATCAGACGCATTGACAGCCGGTACAGACAGCGTTCCAGCAGAAGCAAAGGATGACCAAGGGTACTCCGTATCATCAACGTCCCAGATCGTCCCAGTATTGTTCTGAGACATAGCAGGAACGGCTCCAAACTTATTGACACTGGAGATGTTGTTATAGACCCCGCGGGCAGAGTCCAAGAAGAAGTCTGGCGAAGACATATTAACGCCAAGGTGATATGTCACTCGTCTTTTCCCTTATCGTTGCCGATTAGCTTTTGCACCGTCTCTGTTTCGTAAATACGAATAGCGGTCCATAGGATAGTAAATAGAGCCGCCAGTGGCGGTAATAGGTCAGATAAAGTTCCCACAACAGTAAACACTGATGCAGCATCTATAGCAGTTTTGGTTGCTTCTGTGGTGTGCTGCACAGTGCCTACTCCCAGGGTTGGTTTCGACTGTAATTATATCAGTCACTTTCGTCAGTTTCGACACTTAGTGAGTTGCGTAACCTTTCGAGAAACGCATCTTTACCTACCGATAACTGATCTAAGTTGAATTGTGCATTGCTGATCTTGCGATCCAGATCGACACAATGGTTAAACAATGCCTTCTGTTCGTCAGTCAGATCATCGTATTCGTATTCTTCACCGTCAATGGTGATAGGGTTCTTTCTATCTTTTCCCATCACTAAGCTCCTTATGCCCAATCTTCGTATGTATGACCATTGTCAGCCATGTATGTCTTTCCTGCGGTGATTGCCGCTGAGATAGACGCTTTGTCAGCAGGTGCAGTGCGAGACTCTGTGTCATCGATGTACCACTGCTTTGATTCTTGGATTTGTAAGTATTTCACATTAAATCCTACGGACTCATTTTTCTCTTGCTGTGAATCATTCTCCCGTTTCGTGCCATCAATAATTGCATTGATTGCATCGACAGAATTGCCACACAAACCCATGTCATGCTCAATTTCCTCTACTGTTGGCGCGTTTTCTTCTGGCTCTGGCGCGTCAACTACTGGCTCTGGATCGTCAAGAACTATTGTGGCTTCCACTTCTTCTGATTCAAAAGGATCGTGAGGAGGAAGAGGCACTGGATCATACGATGGGTATGAGTCTTCTGAACGTATCGGAACTGGAGGCGTTTCTTCTTCCTGCACTAACACTGGAGGCGTTTCTTCAACAACAACTTCTTCATCTGTCATTTCGTTTTCTCCATGTAGAGTTGCACAACTTTCGCAGGATCGACCATTGCATTGCGTGGGTCTGCTCCGTTGAACTTCGTTTCGTCCCAAGTGTCTTCCATGTGGAAGTTCACATTGGTGTTTTCGGAATAACCGAACTGGTTGAATCGAGTGCTACCCCAAATGACCACGCCTTCTGTTTTAGCAGAGGCACTCATGTGTTGTAGGCTTGAGTCGATTCCTATAAACCCTTCTGCGCCTTTCAGTATCTCGTGCCACATTGGGAAAGACGCTTCCAACATGACAGTGCCTTCGTATCGAGGCTCATTCGGCAAACCAAAGTGAATAATTGTCCGGTCTGGCTTATCCTGTTTTAACTGATTGACGACTTGTTGCGCCATCCAGTGTGGGTAGTTCCTTGCAGGGTCAGCACTTCCATACGGATTCTGTGGGTTCCATCCCACTGGCGGCTGACCACCTGTAAACTGCACTACCATGTAATCGCCCGTAATCTCTGCCTTCTCAAGCAACTCATCGGCCTGTTCTTTGGCGTGTTCCGTGTACAGCTTCGGGCGCATCTTTTTGCTGTACTTCACGCCTAACAACTTACAGTAGGACTGAATCAAATGTTCGTGTCCTTTAATGAAGTTGGATTTGTATGGCTCACAGTAGTGGATGTTGTCTGAAGCAACAATGCGTTCTTCACTAAAAGGAACGCTATTCCCATCAAACACCCACTTCACATTTGGATTGCCACCAAACACTTCATGGTACGGTGTGTGGACTTGTATCTGTCCACCATCTCTTTCTACAAGTGCATCAATGATCGCACTGAAAGCGACGCACTTGCCAATGCCGCCCTCTACGATGTATGTGTTCAGCATATGTCTTTCCTTCTTTCTATGCTTAATTACACGTTATGTGTTCTTGAGTGCTTGTACTTCAGCCTCCAGTGTTTCAATTCTTGTGATGGCCTCTTTCAATGCCGCAGTCAAAAGCGGTACAAGTTTGCTTTGGTCAATGCCCTGCATAACAGGATTGCCTTCATCGTCCACTTCATCTTTAGTGCCTGTGACTGCCTCTGGTACGACTGCTTGTGCTTCATGCGCTAAGAAGCCATCAACTGTTGTGTCTGCATCAGCAATAAAATTGAACTTATGTACTGGCAGTTGCTTGAGGCGGTCAATGCCATCTGTAATGTCGGTGACATTTTCTTTGAGTCGGTAGTCTGAAGATGTGTTGTAGGCCGTAGATGAAAGGGTCGTCGTAACAGTTCCTACTTGTGAACCATTCCTAAAAATAGACCACACGTTGTATGTGTTAGCGGTTGAATTTACATCATACGAACGAATCCCCGGCCTATTGCCTCCGTTGTAAACTGGAACGATTAGCGCATTGGAGCCACCAAAAACAGGAGGAGTGCCTTCACCATTGGTAAAAGTATGTGATCCATTTGCATATAAATACCTAGGATTCCCAACCCCATCCGCAAGCACGATGTTGTTGCTAGATGCGGTAATGTCGAGACTGCATTGGTTGCCGGTGAAACGACCGATGATGGTATTACTACCACCACTAGACATGGATTTACCCGCATCACCACCAATAAATGTATTGTTACCGCCGTAAGATTGACGACCGGCACAACGACCTACGATTGTTGAATGTTCCGCTGTGGATTGGTTATACCCTGCTTCGTAACCCAAGAAGGTGTTGCTATTCCCAGTTGAAATATTTACCGCCGCACGGAATCCTAACGCCACGTTCTGCGTTCCGGAAGTCAGGTCATACAAAGCGCACATACCAATGCCTGTATTCACATTTCCGGTTACATTGTTAAGACTGCCCGCACAAGCTCCAAAAAAGTCGTTACAATTTCCTGTCGTTAGGCATTGCCCTGCCTCACTACCTACGATCGTATTGAAATTACCAGTAGTTAATCGCCTTCCTGCTGAAGCTCCTATGGCAGTGTTAAAACAACTTGTGCAAGTGCAACGTAGAACGTCATAACCAACGGCTATATTGTAACATCCAGTAGTCACTACTGGTAAAGAGTATCCACCAACACCTACGTTATAACATCCAGTTACGGGTGTGCCAGATAGACCGCAGAAAGAATTTAAGCCGATTGCAACATTGCCGTCGCCACTTGTAATACCATAACCTGCAAAATAACCAACGCCTACGTTATTACTTCCTGCCCCCGTAGCTTGTAAAGAGTAGTTGCCTACGCCAACATTACTATTTCCGGTTGTGTTGTAGTACAAAGACTGAAAGCCAAGAGCGGTATTGTTGCCACCTGTGGTATTACAGTACATCGCCTCTCTGCCGAAAGCATTGTTGACGGAACCAGTTGAGCCAGTAGATTTACCAAGTAATGCTCTACGTCCAACAGCAGTGTTGTTGGAACCAGTGTTATAATATAGGGTTCCTTCGCCAACGCCTGTGTTGCAAGAGTTAGTTTGGCAGACCCCTGCTTGGTAGCCTATATAGGTATTACTGGAGCCGGATACATTGCAGTATCCAGATTGATGCCCGATAGCAACATTGGCGACCCCTGTTCCGTTAATGTTTAACGCTGAAAAACCTATAGCGAGATTTATTCCAACGGAATTGCATAAAAGAGCATTACTTCCAATAGCGATATTGGATCCGCTTGTTTGATTGAAATAGAGAGCCTGATGGCCAATAGCTATGTTATGGCAACCTGTTGTGTTGCTATAAGCGGCGGCTCGACCAAGTGCGGTGATGAAACATCCGCTTGAATTTGTGTATAAAGCAGTTCTACCTACTGCGACGTTTCTGCAACCCGAGCAATTATTTGTTCCGGCTTCTTCACCTACAAATGTGTTGTCATTACCAGTTGTGTTTGAAGCCCCTGCGTATGCCCCTAAGCCTGTGTTGTTACAGCCTGTGTTATCCCTTAGTGCATTAGAACCAACTGCGGTGTTGTAACCTGTGTCTAAATTTAGGTTAAGAGATTGTGCGCCGACCGCAGTATTAAATCCACCGGAAGTATTTGTGCTTAACGCCGCATATCCGACAGCCGTGTTGCAGTTGACTGCGCCCACATTTGCATCAAGTGCCGCATATCCAAAAGCAGTATTGCCGTGTCCAGTGTTGTTGGCGTACAGAGCAAAAGAACCAAAGGCTGTGTTGTAACAGCCTGAAGTGTTTTCTTGCATAGACAGCGATCCACCTGCGGCGTTATGAGTGCCAGTGACATTGCTATACAAGGAGAACTTCCCAACCGCTACATTGCAACTTCCTGTTGCGGCGACAGTAGCACCTCTAGATAGAGAACGATGACCAATCCCAGTGTTACCGGCTCCCGTAGTGTTGCAGAAAACGGATTCATACCCAACAGCAGTATTATCATCTCCTGTCGTATTCTTTAACGCCTGAAAACCAACAGCGGAGTTAGCGTCAGCGTCGGTGGTGGCTTGCATCGCTTGATTGCCAATTGCTACGTTATAACATCCCGTATTCAATGACCTTAATGTGCCTCCGCCAAAGGCAGTGTTGTAGCACCCAGAAGAAAGGTTCGCAAATGGCCCTTCAATAACTCCGTCTAAATGTGAGCCTACCGCAGTGTTACCGTTTCCTGTGATTGCTGTTGCGCCACCTGCAACCCGATAACCCATAAAGGTGTTGTTAGTACCGGTACTGTTGTTGAGGCCAGATTGATAACCAACCGCTGTGTTGTTAGATGCCGTATTTGCGGAAAGTGCTTCGTGACCAACTGCTGTATTATTTCCCACCTCATTGGCGCAGAGCGCATTAGTACCAATCGCAATGTTGGCGGAACCTGTTTCGTTAGCTTCTAATGCACGATTACCTATTGCTACGTTGAAACATGCAGTTGTAATAGCTGTCCCTGCCAACCTACCTAACGCCACGTTGTAACAAGCATTTGCAGTAGATGAATCAAACGCTTGGTCACCAAGTGCTACGTTGCCCGTACCAACCGGATAATTCCCATCCAGTTTGATTGTGCCGCCGTCAAACGACACATTTGAAGTGGCTGTTAAACAACAAAAGGAAGCGTTATTGCCTGATTCATACTTATCAGCATTCAGGGTACTGAAGTTACAATCAACTTCCGCATTTGTGAGTGGTGAGCCTTTGGTTGCTCTCAAACATAATGTAGACATTGTGTAACCTCAGTCCTGAGTTGAATTAAGATGCGCTGATAGTAATAGTCCAAGTGACGGTCATTGTGTCGTCAGCTTGCTTATTGACCACGGCAAAAACCGTTCTACACAGCATTGTCCCTGCGCTAGCCGCATTGAAAATACCTGCCTCAACGACTGCCCCAGTTGCATCACCGGCCTCGAAAGAGGCGACATACTGAACAGTGTTGTCAGTAGCAGTTTTTGAATCAAGTGCTTCACGCGATCCTAGGATCGACAATAAATCAGTCTGCCCTGCCGCCGCCGCTGTGTTGTCAGAACCCAAAGCCATGTGTGACATTTCATCTGGAATACCAGTTGTCAGCATTCTAGCCGCAATAAAGTCCAGACCCGCATCAACAACTAAGTTGTCAATATCGCGTGTCTCTTTGATGTTGCCATCTTTGTCTTTCAGAACAATACCTACTCGACCCTTTAGTTTCAGTGCATCTTTCAGCATTTGTCCACTCCTTAAGTGAATGTCCGTGATTCGCCAACAAAGTCTTCAGCGAAATAACTGTTGTCCACAGTATAGTTCTGCGAACGTAAAGAACCAGAATCAGCGGAAATAGCCGAATCACTGGCTGTCTTACCTACTGATTTTACTTCTGATTCACCTACAACACCACCATCAGCCAAAGGTTTGCCAAATGATGATAGATAGGATTCGGTTGCTGTCGGAGCTTCTGTGAACGTCCTGCTGACCACAAAGACCCTAGAGAAGCTCTCTGCGACAGATGGATTCTCAGTGAGATTCTTGCCGTACTCCGTAATTTGGTTTTCAGCTACGGAGCCTGAGTCAGCAAAGTCACGATCAAAAGCCACCACCCGACTGAATGACTCTGATGCGAACGACAGGTCAGTCCTGACCTTCGTGAACTGCATCTCTTGGTCATCTTCAAGCGATGCTTCACCATCCAAGTCATCGGTGACATACACTGCGTCTGATAGCAGTTTGGTTATATCAAACCTTTGATCTTCCGTAATAACTGATACATCGGATGGGTTCTTGCCAAAGTCAAACTGATCGATTGCATCTGCAAGGAAGGATGAATCAGAGACGTTCTTACCAATCTCTAGCGTGTCATCATCCGTAATTTCACTTGCGTCAGTGAGTGGCTTGCCAGTCTCTTTTGCAGGTGAATCAGTAGCAGATGCTTGATCGGATAATGGTCTACCGAACGCCTTAGCAATCGCCTCAGCAACAGAGAAAGAATCAGCAAGCTCTAGTATCTTGAGGAATAAGCCTTTCGCAATGGACGCAATCAAACGCTGCGATGTGACAACCCGCTTTAGGGTTTGAGAGACTGCTGATAACTTTAAGCTCATGCAAAGTCTTCTCGCAGAACAAAGTCAATGATCTCGTAGACCGTTTCTTTCACGCCAGTGTCAAAGGTCACTTCAACTTCGCCTTCGTACTTCCCTGACTCTAAATCTAGCTGCCCATTTGAGAACGCAAATATGGTGATACCTGTTGTCGCTTCATCTGGAGTGCTTTGACCAGTGATAGAAAACAAAACTTCATCGTTGTACTGGCGACGAAAGTGCAACTTAACAGTAGCATCAGTCAAGTCTTCCGCAGAGCCGGTATCTTGTCGAGTCAGCGTCACCTTGAACTGTGGTGATGTATCACCTTGTACTAACAGAATTGGGTCAGCCATGTCATTCACCTGGTTCCTTTAAGACAAGAGACATTGTACCAAAATCAAAGCGATAGTTCTGTGGCTCACCGTAAACAGCCTCCGGTAGAACATGCAGCGTCCCTATTGCACATCCAGACCTTTGGGTCTGTGGGTCACGGCAAAATCCCGCCTGTACCATTTCTCCGGTTTCGTCATACTCAAAGAAGTTGAACTTCATCGCTTGATCTCACTGAGATAACATTGAATGTATGCTGTGTTGTATGCGACTTTCATATTGCCCGCAATCTCTTCGTAGAAGTGCAGGAAGAACTTGATCTGCATCGTTTCGCCGCCGTTGTAGTCAGTTCCTTTCTCAAAGAACAGTATGCGAGGTGACGCCCCTGCACTAACGACCTGCTGCGGAAAGCCACCAAGACAAAAGAATGTGTGTGCATCATGTGCAACCAGGCTTTTCTGAGTTCCATTAAACAGTGTCTGAATAGCCAAGGAGTGATCAGTCAGAACCAAATCATAGTTACCACCTGTTGAGGTTGGCGTTGACTGAGACATCTGAACATTGTAACCAGTAAAAATAATTTGCAGCATCAGGCGATCAGGCACATTGGTTGATGGAACAGTGAAACTGACTGTTGGGCCAGTCACAAAGTCCGTTGGGAAATTACCTGCGTTGATCGCTTCCCTAGCGTTTTCATCAGTCGTCACGAATGGTGCAGTTACATAGACGCCACCAGAAGTCACCTGCGCTGCGGTTGATGACAACACATCGTTAATCGCATTACTTGCCACTTGAGGCGTGTCTACCGTTGCATCATTGATGATCTGGCCAGATATGGCTGCCCCTGTTGTGCCTGAAGCAGAAACGCTAGAAATAAGCGGGAGATTAGTGTTATTGCTTGTGAATACTGTTTCGTCCACCAAAGGAGTCCAGAAGAATACATCAGCAGATATTTCCCTGAGTGTCATTGACACTGAAACATCATCTGGATTTGCTGAGAAGCTCCAAGCCAGAACTTCAAATGTTTTATTTGTAAATCCTAACCTTGGGATACTGACAGATACAAAGTCACCAACATCGACTGAGAACCCCTTTAGATTACACGCCACATCAAGAACGATTTGTTCTCTGTGTCGATACAGCGCAGTCCTAGCCATTCTCTGAGCAGTTGAGGCAGATGTAGTGAATGGATAAGAAATATCAGTAAACGTCCTTTCACTATTGTCTTCCGTCTCAAATGTCGCTGAAGTCTGTGATGGAAAATCAGTTGGCTGATAGTTGTTTGCAGCATCGACGAATGTTCCCTTGATTGCATTGTATTGATTTGATCCTGCATTTCTTGTCTGGACGTTGAACCCTTTAATAAACTCATCCATGCCAAGAGACAGGCTTGGCGTAATAGCCGTGTTAATCGTTGTTATATTGTCATCTATCGGGTCAACAATAAGTTTGAATCGACCATTAGAGTAGACAAGTTTGGCTGAACAAGAAGTAAGTAAGTCTTCAAGAATCCGCTGCGGGTCCTTGCTAGTGTCCACGACCCCATTAGCTGAATAAGTGTCTTCATTCTGCGAATACGTTTCGCTGTAAATTTGACGAACACAAATATCAGATGCAGCCTCAAATGAAGTCAAATCTACTTCAGAGTCAGAAGCATTCAGCCCGTAAGTTGAATCCTGAATATAGTCTAAGATGATTCTTGCTGGGTCTGTCGTCCAAGTTGCAGATGTTTTAGAGCCTCCAGATATTCCTGCCACTTTCTTGCCACGAATAACAGCAGATATGTTTGGCAAACCAGTAGCGAATACGTCTTTGTCGTATTCTAATTGACAGTATATGTATGCGATGCCCTTCATGTGATCAGTGCCGCCAATACTTGTCCTGGATTGAAGGTTTGCATCGACTGTCTGAGTTGATGAGCCAAAATGCGCTGTTATCTTTGCTTTAGCAGAATAGTTTGGGGTTGTTCCTGAGTCAGCACTTACTTCAGTACCATCCGATAAGTTTTCAGCAACTTTTACATCGTTAAAGTAAACTTCTTCAACAGCATCAATCTCATGTCCTGCTAATGCGACAACAATGTGTAACTTCTGGTTAGCATTAGTTGTTTCCAAGAATAGGATCGGGCCGGATACTTTAGTTCGCCCATAAACAATTGATCTTGGAGAGATCGGTGAGCGAGTCATTACATCAGTGCCAGTGATCGCGTCAAGATTGTATTCTTGTTGTGCTGCCAAGTATCGGCTTGAGGCACTTAAACCTATCGTAGTCGCAGCGCCCGCATAATTTCCTGCGTAAATCTGAGCGCCAGCAACAATTAAGGTTAATGGATCGCTTAGTGCATCCTCAAGGCCGCCACCAAGCTTCTCTATTTCCTCCCAAAACGGCATTAGCTTTTACCCCAAGCAATTGCTTTATCTTGTAGGTCTTGAACAAATCTAAGCCCAGTGTCTCCAGAGTAAAGATTCTGCTGATCTTCATTGGTGTACCGATAGATTCTTGGTCTAGCCAAGTCCTTGAGCCGGTTCTCAAGTGTCAAAGAGATTAGCGTCCCACTGCCAGTCTCGATAATGTTCATCGTATCCATTCTGCCACCAAATATCTGATAAGCTGATACTGTCCCGCCAGTTATAGAGCAGACATACACTCTTGCAGGCCTGTTCTGATAGTTTTCTTCCATTGCTCGCTCAAGGAAAGTATCGTCATCTCCCGCCTCATTTGGCTCAATGCCAGATACAGTGATCGTTAAATTCCTTGCTTGAATCTGTGCATTTTCATCTACCTCAGAGATAGACAAGAACCGGCCCAGTGTGGAATATGTGTTCCCGGCTATTGAAACATTGTATTTATAATTGCAAAGTCTGACTGTTTCTTCGTCATACTCAAGCTCAATAGCATGGAATAACTCAAGAGAATCATCAGAAAACTGAGACGGAACGCCACTTCGGCTCATAAAGCCTCCACAGCAGAAAAGTTCACTCCATAGATTTGAGCAGTATCAATCGACCAATTTGTTGTGTTTTCAGATAATCTAAATAGGCTCTTTGGGTTAGATACAATAATACTTGACCCGTTAGGATAAGACCGCAAGCTAGGCCAGATGTTTAAAGTGGCAGCCCCGGCTCCGTCCGTATTCGCGTCCTCAAGAACCTTGTACATATAGGAACCAACCTGTATGTAATCGCCAGCCTTCAAGTAACCTGTAGCACTTGCCGTGGCTCCAGATATATCAAGTTCGTCTCCAGTCTGACCATTACTTGCAACAACTGGAGAGCCAGGCGATGAAGAAGCAGAGCCGCGAGCGATAGCACTTGCTGGGTCACCCATCAGGAAAGTCCCGAATATGCCTCGCATCCTAAGTAAGAAAGAAATAACTTCTTCTGCCTCTTCTCTACTCATAGCAGGATAAGAGATTGTTGCGCGAAACCTTTGACCTGCGTGTCTAACGACCTGTTGCTTGTAAGTAAATGCTGATTCACTGATCGCAACTTGGTTTTCAGCTATCAAAGAAATATTGGCGATTCCTTGAGATGGCAATATCAATGGATACGATTCAGGCATCTTATGTCCTCATCACGCTATTGAATGAACCGCCCCTGCGCTTACTATCAATAATGGCGTTCTTTGTCGCTGATATGATAAATGGAAGAGCTTCCATTATGTCATTCTTTGCGTTGCCCGATCCATTCACGTTGACAGTAACACTCACATCACCACCCATCCCTTGACCTTTCGTGTGATCAATCACTGTCTCATTCGGGTGCAAGATCGCAGGGAAGCCACCTCGACCGTCTACGCCTCCTGATCTTGATCCAAAGCCGGTGAAGCCACCGCCCTCGAAGTGAACATCGGAGCCGCCAACGGTAGGTGATGCCGATCCCTGTATGGTTGTATACGTCCCGCCTGGGGCTGTAGGGAATAATGCTCCGAACAATGGAGCCGTAATTTGCCTTTGGATAGTCATACGGATCAAGTCGTTGATGACTGATCGAGCCATATCCTTGAATGCATCCTTAACTGATTTTGTTCCATCAATCAGGCCAACAAGATTATCTTCAAGATTCATGATTGATTTTTCGGCAACATCATCCATGCTCATAGCTACAAAAGACAAACTTTTGTCCAACTCATGAAATGTCACAGCGCCTTGCTGAACCTTTGTTTGCAGTTCTGTGATCTTGTCGCTAGCCATTGGAATCTTATTCCCAGCTAGTTGACCAAAGTTAATATTGACTAGCTCAAAAGAGTTGGCAAGTATTTTAGCCTTGTCCGCAGCATCTTTTTCTTCTTCAGACATTTTGGCTAAATTAGCACTTGCATCCAAAGCTGCTAAAGCAGAAGACGCCAATGCTTTGTTAGATATTTTATTTGACTCCATTAAGCGAATTGCTTCATTAGCGGCAAATGTCATGTCACCAGTAAGTTTTCGCATTTGTTCTTGCGTAGATGCAAGTGCAGCTTTAGCCAACTCTAAGGTTTGATTTAACGTGACTCCTTGCTCATTTAACTCCTCAATAACGCTACCAGACTTTCTTCGCATCTGGCCTTTGCGCTCTCCAACAGCAAGTATCTTTTTATTTAGGTCATCTATTGATTTTTCTGCATCTTTTATTGCTTGCTGCTGCTCGCTGATGCGAAGCTGAAGATCAAGTTCAGCCAACCTTCTCTGGGCTTCGGTTAGTTTGTCTACGCCACCAGCAGCCTTGATAATTTCATCATGAAACTCTCCAGCCGCTCTGCTTGATTCAAATAGATGTGGGAGAAATACTGATCCCATAACAGCGGCAACGGCAACAAAAGCACCAACGACTGCACCGCCTGAACCAAAAATTGCTGCGATCTGAGAACCCTGTTGACCAAGGATCATCATAGGGTTCATGCCCATCTGAAGCTGAACTGCAACGTCCTGCATCTGATGACCGAGTTGACCCATTTGCGCTCTACCCTGGCGGGTAAAGCCACGCATGTTGTCAGTGTTCTTTTTGAGTTGATTGTCTAATTTCTTAGAGTTTCTGATTGCAGAAGCAATGGCTGCACCAGTCTGGTCATCTGCGTGGATGATGATTTTCTGAGTTGCCGCTGCCATTCTCTTCTGCCTCAATCTTGAAGAACGCAACCCATTCTAAGTATTCAGAGTATGGGATGCACTCTATCTCTTGCACTGTTTTACCAAGGTGACCCGCTAGCCGAAACAAACTCAGTCTAAGCGGGTCGTTCCTTAGTTTTTTTCGTGGTCCTCTTGCAGAACTGTTCCAACCAAGGCTGCATAGAACTGTAAGACGATTGAGAAGTTCTGACGCAGAAGCAGAGGCTTATGCTCCAGCGTAAACGCCTTCTCGCCATTCTTGTTCATGGCCTTCATCATGATTAGCTCAACAGCTGCTTCCATTGAAGAGTTAGTCAGAAAGTCTGGAAACTTCTTCTGGAGCGTTATCATCTCCTTGGCATTGATGGGAGATACATAAAATGTCTCCTCCCATGCAGCAACTTCTATCTCAATCAAATCTGATTTGATTGCACTCTCTAGCTTCTCAAGAAGACTCATAAATTACCTTAAATGGTTGCTTCAGTTAAATCGCCAGTTCCTTGCGCCGTGAAACTAGCTGTAACCATTTCGCCAACAGATGTTGAGATAGTGCGACCAGTGACAATAGCGGAACCACTGTAGAATACAGTACCAGAAACTCCATCAGGATAAATCTTTAAGGTAACTTCTGTTCCGACTACAAAATCATCTTGATAAGACGATGCATAAGCAGGGTCAAACATCATATCAATAGAAGCAGTGTAAGACTTCAGGGTTGCTTTGTAAGTACGCGCTCCATCACCGATTACTGTGTCTTCCACAGTGTCAGAAGTGTACTCGATCGAATATCCGGTAATCTGTCCGATGGCTTGAGTGCCAACCATTACCACGCCGTCAGCGGCAGTCATTGTAGCCATTGTAAAGCCTCCTTAAATGGCAGTTTCGGGTTGCCCCGTCTCTGTGCGGTATTGTACCGCGAAAGTTAATCGAATCGTAGCGACAGGCTGTTCGCCGTCACCTGAATACATTGCCTCAACATTGTCGAGCGTTGTGTTAATCGCCAATCCGCCAAGTTTAGGCGCGTCCAGTATGGCGACCTCGACTTCCTTGCAGATTGTATCAAGACTGTCATCAAAGTTACTAATCGCTCTTACATAACCTTCAATGATCACTTCAAGTGACCTGGTTTGAACTCGCTGAGAGCTAAAAGAAGTCTCTTCTAAGGACTCGCTTTGTGTGTAGATAAGTAACGCAGGGAGCTTGGCTCCGCCTAGCGGGTATACGCGACTCGCGTACACATTAGCGCCAGTGGTCGTCAACCCTGTTAGCTGAGTCTCAAAGTATTCACGAATCTGCTGACGAACGTGGCTCACTGGGCCTCCAACATCAATGTTGTCATTCCTGTGCCATCTGGCTGAACATCAGTGACAGCATAGGTGTTCTCTAGGATAGTTAAAGTCGATCCCTGACCAACATCTGTTACGTCAGCAGTTCTTACTACGACATAGCACTCTTGAATCGAGAAAGGAACCTCGCCACCGGCTGATAAGTTCTCGTGAGGATTATCAAAGATTCCCTTGATTGTCTTAGAGCTTGTGATTACGTCTTCGCCAAAGTCATTCAGAATCTTCAGTCTGTCCAGGCTCGTCTCTACTGGCATCTTCTACAATCTCTTCAACAACTGATCCATCATGAAGCTCCGCAACTCCTATCTCAAGAAGATGCTTTACTGTTTCCTGCTGAAGACTTACTACGTCCCCGGCTTGTCCGTGGTTTGTTTTTCGCAGTAGTCGCACTGTTTGTCTCACGGGACTCTACCTCTTTAACTTGTCTATCCGAAGTCTTAGGCATTGCAGCATCAGGAATGACTCTGCCTAAAGCCATCATCTCTTTAGCAACTCGATCATCTAAAGAAATTACATCTCCAGACTTAGCTCTAGCGCCCTTGATAATACAATCTCTAAGAACACGGTAATTCATATGCATTGTCTCCAAAGAATCAGGGGAGCCGAAGCTCCCCATCTTCAATCGTTATGCACCGTCGTTGTTGACAGCGAACGATACAGCGTTGCGTACAGCTACGTCTACTGACTGGAGAGCGCGTACACGCACTGTTCCAGAAGCAGATGAAGTGTATGGATCAACCAAGATGTCGATGCCACCGTACATGCCAATTAACAGGTCGTTGAAGTTACCGAAGTACAAATCACCGGCTGTTACTTGGTTAGATACGATTGCGCGGTATCCGTTGATTGTTCCGCCAGGCTCAACAACAAACTGAGCAGTGTTAGTTGCCTTCTCAGTTGTCTTCAGAGCGCCATACATTCCTGCTGGGAGGATGTATGCAAGGTTACCAATCAAAGCGTTGTCTTCTGCAACAGCAGTTTCCATCGCTACCACTTCTGCGAATGTTGGGTTCGCAGCGGCAAACGCTGTTGGAGCGTTGATGCCTGAAGTGTTCTTGATACCAGTTGGCTGACCAGATGATCCAGAACCAGCTAATGCACCCAAATCAATCGCCAAAGCGAGAGATTGAGTCAGGTCGTCACGGATAAGTGCCTCGATGTCTGGTGATGCTTGCATCATCATCTGGCGAGTAACTTCAGTGAACGCACCGACTGTCTTAGGTGTCATTGTTACCTGAGAGAAAGTAGCTTCGGACTCAGAAGCGTCACCGCCTTCTGTTGCAATCCATCCAGCAGAAGCAGCAGTTGCTTTCTTAGGAATCGCTACGTTTCCAGACAGACCTTGGAGCATACGCGCACCAGCTTGCATGACTGAAGACTGGTTACGCAGAACGTCAATGAAGTCGCCAGCGCGGAAGTCTTCAGGTACAAGTGAAGAGTCGTCTGTTGTGTTCAGGTCACGCTGTGACCACTGACGAAGTACGTCAGCAGGGATCATAAGACCTTGAGCAGTTACACCGTATGCTTCAGCAGCAGCGCGTGATGCTTCAAACTCGAAAGCCGCTTCTTCTTGAGCCTTACGGTCAGAAGGGTTAGCCAGAGCGCGAATTGCGCGAGCCAAGCTGAAACGCTTAACTTCTTTTTGAGTCATGCCAATGTCTTCAGCAACAAGTGGCTTGTTGCCAATTTGATCCAAGACAATGCCACGGAACTCAGCCAAAGAACGTCCTTCTTTAACTGCTTCAGCAGCTTTGTCAGACATATCGTGACGAGAGCCAAGCTCAAAGATTTGAGCCGCTTCCTTTTGAGCAGAGCGAGCCGCTTCAGCCGCTACTGCTTCTACGTTTACATCTTCAGACATTTTAGTCTCCTTAATTTCAGATGTTTCGATTACAGTTTCAGTAGGAACTTCTGCGCTTCTGCCCACGCGAGATTGACTGTCTGCGGGGATAGAAACAACGGATGCTTCCATAGGTCGCCAAGACTTCACTCGATAGGTATCCTTACCTTCTTTCTCCATCTTGTTGACTGCGTATCCAACGGAGATATTCTGTCGGATTCCGTCTTTCACATCCTGGAACACTTCCTCAGCCAATTCGCTTCGACCAAAGCGAACCATAGCGCGGACTTTGCGCTCTGCTGAATCCAATTCCACGGATTCGATAACGCCAATCTGTTGTGCCATATCATGGTCCAACAACAGGGGCGCGCGACCACTATTCATCCAGTCAAGGTCAACGGACTCTTGAGAGTGATCTAAAACTTCCATTCCATAGCCACGCTCTACTGGATTCTCAGTAGACATGACGATGCGGACCCGACGTTCATCCTCATTGATAATGTCATCGCCCTTCATTTCCATACTGCGGTGAACGATCTCCATTGAGTCCTGACGCTCTTCGTCATCAGCTTGCTCGACCGCCTCAACCTCTTCTGGCATTTCATTTAAGCCTTCGTAGTTGTCAGACTTCCCGAAAACAACAATAACAGTATCATCGGTTTCTGTTGCCGAGATAATGTGCCGCTCTTCTGTATATGATGATTCATCCATCATTGCTTCCTCAAACTTTATGGCATCGAACTGGTTTTCATCGAGCCATTCTTTCGCTTGTGTGACAGTATACACCTTTGCATCGAAACGAATCGACTGTATCTCACTTTTCCGGTCACCTTCCTCTTCCCAGATGCCGTAGATGAAGTCAATGCCTTCGCCCCCTGCGTTGTTATCACGCCTAAAATCCTCGTACTTGTCTGGCTCGTGAATGCGAGCAGCATGCTCGTTTGGATACGGTCTATCATAATCCATGGCACGATCCTTGCTAGACATTTGGTGGCCCTCCGGAAGTAGGTCAGTATCATGCTTTCCGCTACGGAACTTGCCATTGCGAAGCGCATAGCGAAATGACTTAACTCTGGCGTAAGCCCATTGCTCTGGCGACTTTACTGTGGGTCGAACAGATTGAGGATTAGTGTAATAAGCCCCAACGCCACGCCTAAATACAGCAGCCAAAGTCCCATAACTGGTACGCTTCGTTTTAGAGTCTCCAACTTCTTCATTGTGTTCCTCTGCTTGCTTCCGCAGATTCTTCTCAACTGATTCAGATATTTCTGCTGCCCGATCAAGACTACCGGCAATCTTTCTGCTCCAAGAAAACCCTGCGTCACCGCCCCACAAAGCCCAAGCTATGCGTCCATTGGATGGGTAGCCTTCTTCACCTGGGCGAAAGCCCTCCGCTTTCTTGTCTACTTCGTGCCGACTGAAAAACGAAAACATACGCTTTACCGTCTCAGCACTAAGATTCTTACCATTAGAAATGTCCCGAGCGCGAGCAATGCCAACTTCAGTTCCGCCGCGACCAAACTCTCTACGCCACTCAAGTCCACGCTCCGCTTCCGTGATCATGCCTTCAGTCGGCTTATAGCTCATTCTTCATCTTCCGTATCAAGTAACAGGTCTTGCTGAATGGGTGCTTTTGGAGCGCCAAATGGTTGAAAGGCTGTCTGAATACCGTATTGATCAGCTACTTGCTTGTCTCGATCTATCTGAGCAAATGTCTCTTCAACATCTCGACCGTAATGGTTAGCCACATCTTGCATAGACAGGATGCCATTCTGAAGCCCTACAACGGCAGCATTCATCTCTTTCAGTGGGTCAACCCACTGGAATCCACGACCACGCCACTGAGCATTCCGCCCAAACTTGTCGAACTTGTCTACGCCAATCGGAAAGCCGTTCAGTGCAAGCGAACCGACCTCCATGTTCCACCGCAACCAAATTTTGAACACCTTGTCCACGAAATGCTCGATCATGAACTGCTGTTCGTTCTTGAACTGGTCGCGCTCAAGTAAAGCGCCTTGGCGAATCGAACTATAAGAAGTCCCTTCCAAGTCATTACTTAGTGACTCGTAAGAAAGCCCTAGTCCAGATGCGATGCCTCGCAGAACAGCCTTGTTAAAGTCAGAGAACGCACTGGTAGGGTGCGTAGGATCAATCATCTTCAGGTCGTAACCTTGAGGTAATGACTGGATAGTTCCTGCTTCATAGTTAAGCTCAGGAATGTCGCCATCATAAGAGTCAGCAATCCCGTCTCCGCCAGGGGAAATTAACACGCCAAACTTAGCAGCCGCCGCTCTAGCGGCTGTAATCTCTGCGTCACGGTATCCATCAAGCATTTTCATCGCAAAGATTGCAGGGGCAAAGTCAGAATCGCCGCGAGTCTGTCCCGGGCGCTTCTTCTTGAAGATATGAATCATCTGCTCAGCAGGGACGCGCGTGTACTTCTTTTCTGGCTTATTCATCATGAAGTCATAGTCGCCAGGGTGATAATTCAGTACCCAATAAGCAATCGGACGATCAAAGTCATCCAACTCAACACCCATTCGGATGCGACGACCATTTGGGCTTAGTTCATTCTTATCAACGTCAATGCGATCAGCTTCAATCGGGTGAATAGCCATTCCGTCTGAGTAAGCTGAGTTCTTGACGATCTGAGCAAAGAACTCTCCGTCACGCTTTCTGACACGCGCAACCATCGCACATAAATCGCGGAACGACATGGCTCCGTCTGTTGTGCATGATTTGCACCAATCCTTCCAGCGGTCCTCGATCAACTGATTGCCAGCAATATCTAAACGACCATCCAAGTTAGAGCCTTTAACCTGAAGGCTGAATCCACGTTCGCCAACAACACCGTTCTCGATTAGATCAAGTGCGCGAGCAGCATACTCGTTGTTACGTTCAAGATCGCGCGCACGATCTCTTAGTTTTGCCAGACTTGGCCTAATCGTAGAGTCAGCAGATGCGGCAGAGCCGAACATCCCGCCAAGTAACCGTCCAACTTGAGCGCCTTGATAGTAACGCTTGACCGGCTGCGCCTTTTTACGGCTGAAAAATGGTAGCTTCATAGAAACCGCGCCTTAATCGTAGCATTAGAGGCTTTACCGGCTTTGATAGCAGCCTTATTGCGCTCTTGGTTGACTTTTCCTTGCCAATAATTGATCTCTTTGCGTAATTCTTCTGGCTTTAGCTTAGTCAGAGATCGCCCAGAGATTGAATATGAGTCAACATCGTTACCTATGCGGCCTTCGTATACGTCTAAACACTTCTGAAGGTTGATTTCCGCTGAGGTTCGTGGATCAGTGCCATCCTTATCTCGATTCGGCCTGATCTCAAACTTTCCTTCTCGCACCACAACGCGAGCAGAGTCAGAGTTTCTAACGATGTATGCTTGATATGAGTAAATGCCTGGTTTGTAGTTCTTTGATGTCGTAGAACTAATCTGAACCAAGTGATCTGACCCTGCTGTAATCTCGATCTCAACAGCGCCTTCGCCATGCAAACGCGCAGAGTATTTGAGAGTGTAAGAGTCAGATGGGTAGTCGGTTGTTAGGTCGTCGCGTTTCCACTGGATGAAGTCGCCAGCAACGATTTGCTGTGGTTCACCGGATATAGCATTAGTCGAGTCGAACAGATTCGCCACTTATCATCTCCATGCGTTGACGAAGTTGCGCTTAGGAACATCCCTTACCAGAGGAGACTTCTTGTCAGGCTGCTTTTCCTGCACGTTCTTCCGCTCACTCATCCGATCCGCAACGCTATTTACGTTGACATTAAGGATAGCATATGCAGATAAAGCATACACCATACAATCCAGTGCTTCGTTTCTCTGCCTTATTTTAACAAATGTTCGCTTGGAATACCCCTTATGAAATTTGGTTACGATTTTTTCTGCTGTTAATTGCCTAAAATACTCTTCTTCAAGGTGATCTGAGAAGTGAACATAACCGGCTCCAGGCTCAGTAATCTTGAGCCGAGAAAATAATAAATCTTTCGCGGTATCAACGCCAATCGGGAACAATGGACACTTTTGGGCATTATTCTTGCTAGGTCTGCCAACTACTGGCTTGCTGCCTATCTCTCCGCCAATCCCTTTTATCGCAAAAATGCGATGCCCTTGGTTCTGCTTGCAGAACTTATAGACTGTTTGCGTGTGGTGACCGCCAGAGTCAACGCATGTGGCTCTAATGCCTAGCTCGCGTCCGTCATGTGTCTCAAATGTTGCCTTTAACTGTGAGAGCAAGTTGTTCCATATATTTGGCGTAGACGGATCGCCATAGAGTATTCGATGATCAATAACCCAAGACTCATCGTCCCTGCCCCACCCAATCAATGACATTTCAAGCCGGTCATCCTGACAGTCAACGCCAGCAGTGATAAACACCGCTTCTTCCGGTATCAATCCTTCGTAGTCTTCGCCACGGTCAGCGAGTGAGTGTTCGTCAACAGTCTCGCCAGCGTCTTCCCATGTTTCGCCAAGATAGGTGTTCGTCCACACGCGAAGCTGTTGAGGATTCTTCCTAACACTAAGGAAGTCCCTAACGCCATCAGAGAGCGGAGTCCAAGGAGAATACAAGCCAGAGATGCAGAATCCCGCTGTGCCGGTAAAGTTTCCTTCCGCAACCCATTGACCATGAGCAATCGAGTGAGCGCGATCAGAGTCGTTCCACGTTGAACCGCAATGCTCGCAGATGTAATACGCTGTATCTGGGTCACCATCATCCCACCTGACGTTCTGCCAGGCTAGCTTCTGATGCTCTCCGCAATGCTTGCAAGGAACGTAGTAGTAGCGCTGATCACTCTTCTCAAATGCATTCTCAATCCTTGAGTCGCCCTTGTTAGTTGGGGTGCTAACCATGACGATCTTGCGATTCCAGAAGGTTGCGCTACGCTTTCTCGCCAACTGGATCGGATCACCTTCAGAACCGGCTGAAGTCGGGTATCGATCAACCTCATCACAGAGAACTAATCGGATTGGGCGAGAAGCAAGACCGGCAGGACTGTTCGCGCCAACAATAGTTATCGCTCCGCCTGGGAAGACCTTGTGAAGAGTCGTGTTATTCGCATCGCGCGATCTAGGGTCTTTGACTTTACCTCTGATGGCGGGAGTTGCCTTAATGAGTCCAGATGCGAGTCGATCTTTCGAGAAAGCCTGTGCCATCTCCAACGTAGGCTGTAGTACCAGAACAGGACATGGATCGTAATCCATGTGGTAGCCAATAATATTAAGGATCGCTTCCGTTTTCCCAAGCTGCGCCCCAGCCATGACCACAACTTCCCTAATGCCAGGATCGGAACAAGCATCCATGATGCCACGCTGATACTCAGCGCGCGAAGTGTACCAACGACCAGGCTCAGCACTACTTTGAGAGTCCAGCCGTCTTTCGCGGTCTGCCCACTCGCTTACGCTTAGGCGCGGAGGTGGTTTCAGAACTTGCATAGCCTTCTTCAGGTGCTTCTGAAGCTCCTTGCGTGTTTCCAGCGTCGATCTTAGGGTCATAATTACTTAACTCTTCTAGTGCCTCACGAATCAAATCATCAAGAATTCTTTGACATTCTCCTGCTTTATCTTCAGAGGCAACAATCGGAGCTGCCTTTGATGGAATAGTTGTTATTTTAGCTTTTAAGCTACTAAGTGTGTCCGACCAGGCTGAGACAACTTCATCAACAATAGCCAAAGCCCCCTTTGTTTTAGCTAGTTCAAGCTCAGCTATCTCAGCCTCAGCGTTGACCTTTCTAGTTCTTGCTTCATCATAGCTTGAGCCAATCTTTACTCCGCCCGTTGAAGCCATCTTCTTATCCTTTTAAGTATTTGATCAAGCTCTGGAATATTTCTTACTGATTCGTAATAAGAAACAAATTTCCACCAAGGAAGATCAGAGAGCCAATCCTCTAGGTTCTTTGCATGCTTGGATGAATTGCATGAGCGACAGATGATTATAGAGTTATATATGGAATGCGCTCCACCTTTACTCAAAGGAACGATGTGATCAAGAGTCTTGTCTTCACGTTTCATTTCTTCCTTGCACACAGGACATTTGCTAAATGAAGCGAATAGGCGCTGAATATTTTCCCCATCCAGTGTGTGATCAGTCGCTTCATTGATAAGCTCTTTTCTCTTTTGGCTGCTGCCATAGCTTAAACCTCTAATTTTCGCGCATTTCTTGCAATAACCTTGAGGTCGGTTCCCATTGATATGAAAATCAAATATAGGTTTAGTCTCATTGCACTCAGAACATAATGAATACCCATCTTCTCTGAGCCTATTCAAGATGGCCCTTCTTTCCGTTTCAGAGAAGCAGCAATACTTGTTCATCTCGTTCCAGAATTCTTCCACTTAGGCCAGTCTTTTCTCTTGGTTTTCTCGCCACATCGCTCGCATGTCAAAAGCTCTTCGCCTTTAGCTATCTTGGCTTCTCTGATTTTATTTGCTTCATCTATCCTCTTTTGCTCTTTTGGCCCTATGCAGTGTCCGTATAATAATTTATGACAATCCTTGCATGTGCTACTCAGTAATCCTTTTGACTTATGGAATGAGTCTTTGTCTTTATGTTTATCGCACTTCCTACACAGCCATAGCTCTTGATTACCTGAAAATATCTTCCTTTCCAAATATCTTTTTTTGCTGTTATCGCCAGTTGTTTTGCAACAACTTGATCTTGGCATTCCACTAGAAGGGAATGTCGGCCAATCAATACGATCATAAAACTTGTTGCATTCAGGACATTGAACTTGGCTAAGCAAGTCTTTTACTTTCATCCCTAGCCATTCTGATCCATCAGGTCTCAAGCATTTTTTCCTAGGCATTAGCCTTTTATTTAAGGGCCACTCATCAAGCTGAACATAGCAGCAAGATGACCCACAATAAACGTAAAGCTTGCCGTCCCTATCTAGAACGTCAAATCCCGAGAATCTTTCTTTAATCCTATCGTCAATCAAAATGTAAATTCCATCAGTGCGCTAATAATATTACTTAATGGTTGATTTTTCAAATTAGTTTGTGTTATTCGTCACGCTGTAAAAATTTAGAGGCGCGAACAACCT
>Ga0208898_1000824_pt1 | contig 22482 bp, 24 predicted proteins | sample VirMetDEL_Mar_4_FD_184513 | JGI IMG/M metagenome (GOLD analysis project Ga0208898, IMG submission 184513) | Aqueous microbial communities from the Delaware River and Bay under freshwater to marine salinity gradient to study organic matter... | ecosystem: Environmental > Aquatic > Marine >...
CTTGCCCAGCTCGTCTAGTGACTTGCCAAAGAAACTTTCGCTCTGGCCTGCCACTGCCGCATATTGATCAACGTCCAACTTGCTTGCGCCTGCTGGTGCCTCTGTGCGCCAAGCAATTGATGCCGCCTTCATTGCATCGCCAAACGCATCGCTCCAACCTTTTACACGCAACAGAAAATCTTCTATGTAAATTTGGTCTTCAGATATTGGATATTGCATTCCGAGCTGCTTACGCCCTGCGCGTATAACAGAACCGTACATGCCTGCAACAAGCTCTGTCGGAAGCTGATACAACATAAATGCTGCGGTGCCGATCAGGTTCTTTGACTGCGTGGCAGGTGATGACAGCAAACCTGCAAGGTATGCCTCATGCACCATCTGCTTTGTCTTTGAGTACCAACCGCCCTGAGCAAATTCATTGATACCTTTTAGGCCATTTTCTTTACCAGCTTTTAATAGTCGATCTGCCATTGCGTCTGTCACGCCGTCTGATCCGCTTTCATCTAATAAGCGTTGGGCTTCTTCGGCAAACCGCGTTGCATCTAGCTCGCCGCTGACTTGGATTTGGAACGACTGCAATGCACGGGCTGCTTCTGTCTGCGCACCCTTTAGCTGCAACTGAATGCCGCTGTGGATCGCAAGCTGTCTGCGGAACTTTAGCCGATCCGCTGCTGTGCCTTGGCCTGACTTAATCAACCGTGCCAACTCTTCTAGCTTAGTTGCACTGCGCACAAGCAACTCACGCGCACCAACAAACTCGGCTGCTGTTAGTGGTCTATCGCCAATTTTGCGGCTAAGTATGTCACGGGAAAAGCCAATCTCATCAGCAACCAAGCCTGCTGCCTGTGTTACCGTCAGATCGTTAGAAATTTTGCCGCGCGTCCGCGCAACTGTCTCATCAGCGTATGTTTCGCCAATTGCTGTGATGACCGCTTTAACGTCATCTGTCGTATTCATGTAGTCAAAATTAAAGTCGCCGCCGTCTTGTAGTGACTTAACATTGGCCTCTTTGGTGTTGAGCATTGTCAACACTTCGTCGGCAACCTCTTCACTGGCAACTGCTGTCTCTGGCTTAAACCCACGCGCCTCGGCTGTCAGCGCCTTCTGCGCTTCTGCGTTTACATCAACTGCCAGACGCTCGGCCTCTGCCGCCTGATCTTCTAGCGCAGTAGCTGCATCTGTAATTACATCTGCTGGCGGCTCTTCACCGATTGCAGGCGCAATCATGCCACGCTGCTCAAACGTCTGCACACCTTCTGGGCTGAGTATCTGCGGAGCCAACTCGCGCTTTGTCGCTGCTTCAGAGAATAGCTCTGGCGCTTCCATCAGCCCACGCTCTTGCGGCGTTGGCACACGAGGCGCAACGCCAACAACGCCGCCTGTTGGTGGTGTCGGTGTGCTTGTGCCGCTTGGCAACTTGTTTAGCAGCTTTAATACATCACCAAGCCCAGCAACCTGAAAGCCTTCCTGCTCTGGCCCCTTGGCAAACTCAGTAGGTGCGCCTGCGACTGTAATGCGCTGACGGGCTTCTTGGTCTTCTGCTAACTGGGTTGGATCAATAGCCACTGTTTAAGCCTTTACGTTTGTGCTGTTACTTTAGTCATGCCAACAACATATTTCTGCTGCGCTGGCTGGCCTGATTGTTCCGCCGCAATTTGGTCTTTAAGCCATTGGATTTCTGGCGCGTTTTCACCATACTTTTCCTGCAACCTACTTAACCGTCTTTCCAAGGACTGTGTCATAGTCTCCCCTTTCAATTACCTCTGTCTCATTATGTGTGACAATTGCTGTCGCAATGTCGCTGTTTTCCTTTTGTATATCAATGACGATGTCGTCAAACATGTCTTCAATCTCGTCAATTTTAGCAGCTTTTTCCTCTGGTGTCATCGCCTTCCATGCATCTGCGCCGACATCAAACTCTGGAATATATTGGAACCTCAAGCCAGTAATGCCTGCAACGGCCTCTTCGTTTTGCAATGCTTGCCGTCCAGGCATGTCTTGAACTCGCGCATCTGTTACGAATGTAAACCCGTCAACGCCATACTCTGTAAGCTTGTCAGATAAGTCTCTAGCAAAGTCAGCAGACTGCCGCGTTCTAAAGTATATCTCTACACCTGGGCGCGTGTCTGGTGTTCTTTCTGGCACAATTTTAGATATAAATGCAGCATCCTGATCCGCATCCTTAGCCACTTCCACCATTCTAGTTTTTACGCCAGTTGGGTCAAAGTTTTCACGCACAACAAATTCTGCATTAAATGCGCGTTCATCTTCTTGCATAAATCGTCCATAAGTGTTGTTGACCTGATACATCACAACGCTTGGATCGTCTTTAGCTGGCTGACCTAACCGCTCTGCGGTTTCTGCCTGCGCTACGTTTGTAGGCCTTTGATTTGGGCGCTCAACACTAATACCTAAAACGTATCTAGCCAGTGGTGCAAATGAACCGTCTAGCTCTTCTTGCGCTTCTTGCTTCGCAAGCTCGTCAGCTTGTCGTGCCTGATCTTCCCGCTCTTGCATTCTAGCTGCGTACTCTTCGTTAGTCTCTCCAGCTTTTTGCTTCAACGGCTTTGGCGGTGTAAACTTTTTGTTTAGTTTTTCTCTTAGCTGTTTAACGCGCGGCTGATCGGCTGCGCCTGCCAAAGACGCTTCAAAGTCTAATGACCCACCTTCGCCTGCTTTGCTCGTCCAGCCTTTCTTTGTCCATATTTCTTTTTCTAGGAACCACAGCACAGCTTGTAGATCGTCTGCGCCCATGTCACCGATTGATGGCTCTACCGACTTAATTATACCTTGTTTGTTAATTTCGTCGGCAGCGGCTTGAATTACGCGCTGACCAAAGCCAAACTCAGATCCGACCTTGGGGTCTTGCAGTGTACTGCCTGCCAAATGCTGCCCAGCAACGCCCTTTTCAACAGGCGGCGGCAGGCGCTTTTGACCAGACATACGGCGCAAGAACCGAGCTGCCCAAACATCAACTGTCGCTGCGTTTGTGTAACCAATCAGGTTGCCTGTAAAGTTTGGTGTCTTGGGCGATCCTTTTGCCGTTCTAAACATATCTAGCAGCGCTCTTGTTGAGCTTGGGCTGTTCGCGTTAAACAACTGACCGCTTGCCTTAGTAATAAGCTTAAACGGATTGTTAGGGTCTTTGTGCAGTTGACCAAGTTTTACTGGGTTTGCTTCGCCTTTTGCCAACATCTCTTCGTACATGGCAATTTCTTGGTCAAACTCGCCGCGTGTAAATCGGCGCATAATCTCAATAGCATTGTCCCAGTTTTGCGTCACACCTGTTTGAGCAGATGTTGTGCCAAGCAAATCGGCAAATACATCACCTAAACCGCCAAACTCTTGGCGCATTCTGGAACGCATGGATCGATACCAGTTTGCTTCATTGATGATTGCCTTAGCCGCTGGATCACCAGCCGCTGCTCTTGCTGCAAGAGATTTGATTTCCTCAATTGTCTTTTCAGCAATTGTTTGCTCCCACTGTGCAGGATCAATGCCTTCTGGCGGAATGTGAAAATTATATGGCACTTCTTTGTAGGTTACCTCAATCTTGCCATCTTTCTTTTGCTTAACATTTGCAACTTCCATACCTTCTTGCAGCCAGCCTGCATCTGATGGGTAGTTGTTTTTCTGAACTGCAATTTGCGCTTCAGCTTCAGTTGCAATTTCTGGCGTAGGCAGGTTGGCTGCAATCTTTTCTTTTTCTGGCGGTTGTAGCAATTTAGCAGTCATTGCCAACACGCGATCAGATATTGGCCCCACTGGGTTGCTATAGAGCGTCATACCTTCTGCATCAATTCGGCCCTGCGCCTCTTCGCCCATGCGCACCAGTGTCGGCTCTAGCGCCTTAACACCACGCTTCAGCAGCTTGCCAAACGCATAACCAACACCTGTAGCCTCGGCAACGCCAGCCGCCATGATTGCCATGCCGATTGCACGACCGCCAACTGTGCCGCCCTCGCCGCGTTGCTGCTGGAACATCCGATAGCCTTCTTGAATGTCCATGATGCCAGCAGTCGCAAAATCACCAACGCCAACCTCGTAACCTGTCGCGCCTGTTCCAAACAGCGCGTTAGAGTAAACTTCTGCATTGCGGAGTAGCTCACCTTCTCGTGCCTTAACTGTGCGCTCAATCTCATCCGTACCCATGCCCTGCTCTGCCAAGTCTTCGCGCAAGCCTTGAACTGCTAGATCAAAGAAGTACGTTGAGACAACGCGCGAGCCTTCGTCACGCAGCGTAGGATCGGCTGTAATGATTGGTTGGCCTGATGCTATAACGTCACGCACTTCCTGCTCTGAGAGAGGCTCTGTGCGGCTCTCAGGCATGGTTGGCTGCACATCTAGACCAGCAGCGCTGATTTGCTCATCAGTGTACCCAGCGGCCCGTAGATCGTCTAAGGTGTACGATCCTTTGATTTCCTGCAATCTCTTTGCTTCTTCTGCCGCCGCCTGCGCAGGCGCTACATCTGACGCGCCAGGCATAGTCGGTTGCGCTGGCGCTTCTGCCATAACCTCTGGCGCTTCTTCGCTAATCTTAACGTATCCACCGCTAGACATTGGCAGCAGCACATCATTCATGCCTGTCTCTGGATTAAATACGCTTTTCTTGTTTTTCTCTATGGCAGGATTAATGCCAGCATCAATCATATCACGAGCTTCGTAATACTTAGAGATTTCAAAATCTGTGTCGTCAGAAAGTAAATCTGTCATTAGAAGCCTAGTCCTTGGTTACTGAAACGTGATTTAATAATCCGTCTAAGTGTTGTTTTGCGCGATCTTACTCTGTTTTGCTCTGGCCCTGGCAGTGCCTCATACCAACGATCAATCGCACCAAGCGGATCGGCTAAATCAAACTCAATTGCTGGAAATGCCTCTTGCACTTGATTAATAAAATAATCCTCAAGCTCCAGACGCAATTCATCACGATAGCCTTCGCCGAACAAATCAATCTGCTCTTTTGCAAAGTCTCGTATTTCTTGCAAAGTCATTGGATTGCCTTCAGCCTCACGGCGCGAGAACTCATCCTGCAACGCAAAGTCGGCATTCTCAAACGCTGACTTAGATGCCCGAGCAAGTGTTGGGTTATCTGTCTGTGCATCTAGCTCGTTATACTTAAACGCACGTTTCAGCAAACGCGATCCAACATTTAAGCTTTCGTCCGCTTCGTTGAATATCTTTGTACTTAGCTCACGATGCTGTGATGCCGTAATTCTAAACGTATCTGTGTTTAACTCTTCAACTGTTAGCATGCCACGCTCTGCAAGCGCGTATAGCTCTGAATATCTAGTCTCACTACCCTCGCCAGCAGGCGCAAACTTGAACTGGGTAGACGTATCTAATTCTTCGCTCATCTTAGCTTGTTGCTCAGGTGTTGCCCAAAACTGGTTATTTAAGTGATCGCGCAACAACGCTTTTGCTGCTGTCCCCATCACCCCAAACTCTTGTGTGGTTTCTGGCAGCGCGGCAAATGCAGCCTCGCCCATCAATGTGCGCAACGTATCAGGTGTAACTTGATCGGTGTCCTGCACCGACATTACAAAGTTATACGCTTTTTTGTTGCGCTGGTTTGTTTCTTCTTGCTGTTCAGTCTCTAGTTTTTCTTCAGCATCAAAGAACTTTAGTGATGTTGCCAAATTGTCTTGAATAATTTTAACGGCATCCCCACGCTCAAGATTATAAAGGACATGCAGTGCGTATGGATCTGAAATGCCAGCACGAGACATTGCATCTTCGGCAGATACTGTTCCTGCTGCAACTTCATCTTGCAAACTCATAAGGCCAAATAGTTGCATTGCAGCATTTGGATCGTTGCTAAATTTGTTTGCCAAGTAATCGCTGGCAATATCTGCTCGCAATTTGTAGTTTGACTTAGCAACGCCTTCTAAATTGTAACGCCCACCCTCAACGCCATTAACATGGTCTTGCGCAATAATGCCAAGCTCTCTGTTATAATCTTCAATCGTTGAGCCAACTTGCGAAAGCCTGCGACGCTTCTCCTCCATACGAGCTGCAAGGGCTGCCTGCTCACGAGCAAAAATCTTTTTATCAACAATGTCGCGCAGTCTAAAACGAGATGTGATTTCATTCTGCTCGAATGCAAAACTTAATTTTTGCCGTAAAGCACGATTTGTGACACTTGAAACAGTAGCCTCGCGCAATTCGTCCATGTTTGTTTGCCAGTTGTTTTCGCCGTCTAAAACATTGTAAATATCTGTTGACCTGCTAAGCGTGTACTCAGCTTGACGCATGCCCTCTTCAATCGCCAAAGCGGCCTCGTTGTACTGTGCCTCCTGAGACGCCTGATAACGCATTTTAGCGTATGCACCGACCTGATTGATCACTTCGCCAAGGACTTCGCCCTTTTGCAATTCAGCCCGAGCAAGAACGTCGCCACGCATACGGGCTGTCATTCGACGCCCAGGGGCTTCCTGAGTTAACGCAGCTCGGCTTCTGTAAACTGGTATTCTCATGAAAATATATCCATCTCATAACCCATTTGAGCTGTCTGCCCCAAGCTGCTGATCAAGCTTTTTGTGCCAGCTGCACGCAAGCCAGATGCCTGCGACGCACCTTCCATCCGGGCCAACTCTGCATTCAGTCTAGCATTTTCCTGCTCGTCTGTAATCTGCATATTCGTAACCATATTGTTGAACCGAGCAACTGATTGCTCATAATCAAATTCACGCGCGTTGTCGCGCAGGATTTCCATTGGCGTATCAACGCTAATGTCAAAGCCAGCATAGGCAAATCCAGACCGCGCAGTCGCCTGAACATCGCGCTCAAACGCATATCTTGCGCGTTCCTGCTGCACCAAAAAGTTTGCGTTGATGATGCCACGCTGCTTTTCAAGGAGATCAATATCGCGCTCAATTAGGCTTGCGTTAAAGTTTGCAGCTTCTTGTGCGCGACGGGCGGCGGCGTTAGATGCACTCTTGGACTGTAGCCCACCAAGGATATTCATACCTAACGTTAGTACTTCAAATGGGGTTGGCATCTAGTATCCCTATCCTCATATATCAAACGTATTCAAACGTGGGAACAGTGCTAGCACAGTCATCGGTAACGCTTGGTCTTGTCTTACATATACACGATCATCGTCGTCAAAACCACCCGGGAACTCAATTGTCTTGTCCCCGTTAAACAGCGGAACAGCCTCATCCATTGGGTTTGCCGAGCTTCTGAACGGTATACGCTCCGTTTCTCCGCTGTCGTTGCCAATCTCAGCGCCCACAGTCTCATAAAAACGAACAGTCAATCCATGAACGCGTTTGGGCTTACCTTGCGCTGTTCCATCAGCAGATCCACTGTCAATTCGCATCGTCTGCATTGAGCTTGTATAGCCGTAACCTACAGCGGCTGACGTTGTGTCATATGCCATTGAAATTACGCCGCTAGACACTGTGCGATTTGGATGCGCTGCTCCATTCGCAAGAATTGTCACAGTCTCGCCCTCAAGGTGATCAAGGCCAGATAGTGACGTTACGGCGCTGCCGCTATACGTCAGACCGCTATCAACAAAGAATGCGGTTGTCGTGTCATCGCCAAAGTCAAACGTTTGCATTTTTTCAACAAAACGTTTTGTAGTACTATTTATAGTACGCTTCACAACCATATACAGCTCATCTTCGCCTGTATCAGTTGGCAGTGAGGCAATGCTTTCTACAACAGCCTGACCACCACTAAACTCGCCACCAATCACATGCTTATGCCAAGCAACAACATTTTCTTCGCGGCGATATGTAAGCCCAAGAAGTGTGCCATCACTGCGCAGCGTCCAAATGATGCTGTCAGGCTCCTGCTGGTAGGCAAACTGAGTGATGCCGCCCTCTGTTAAATGTTCAGCTAAGATCGTCATGTCAGGTGCTGCATAAGCCGAAATGTCAATGTCCCCAACATACCTAAACTCGCGCACCTTTCGTGCGCCACGCTGCAAGAACAACGTCACATCAGCAACCTGAACAGGCTCAATATTTGATGATCCATAATTTGAATACTTGCGTATAAGTGTTGATGTCGGCGTGATCGGCCCATCATTGGCAGATGTCAAAACATATTCCCCGCCAGACGTTCCAATCGTCATAACGCGCGTGGCAGACAAATACCGAATAGCATTCACTTGGTTTGACGCAATCGTATAAATCAACGCGTCATCGTCAGCCGTGCCTGTGTCAAAATTTTGATAGTCAGCGTTTTTGGAAAACCAAATTGTTTGCGGGTTGTTGTTCGTTGCCGCAAAAACCAATCGCTGCTCAAAGAATGAAACAACGCTGGGGCGGTTGTCAGTGCCGCTCAACTCTGTGCCAACAGGCTGGATTTTCTGCACCTTAGAAACAGCCAGCTCTGCTGTGCCGCCGCTTGTATATGTTGTATACCCGGTTGAGTTTACCTCTGTTCCAGACATATCTTTCAGCGCAAACGTATTTGTTGTGGCTGATGTGACAATATAGTGCCTGTCGTTCAGCTCAGTCATGCCGACGACATCTTTGATGTAAATAACATCGTCATCAAAGAATGGATGATTGTTGCTTGTAATCACACATGGCGTTGCCTTGGTTGCAGCAGTCAATGCAACTTCTACACCACCCCCAGGTTCAAAAGCTGTAAACGATGTTGTGTCAACGTCATTGCCAGCCTCGTCAACCAATGTAAACGTATCTGTTGTGGCATTGGCGACGCGGAAGCTTTTGGCTGTTACTTCAATCATACCTTCAACGGTTGACAAAGTAATCTCATCGTCGTCGCTGTATCCGTGAGCAGTGACTGTAACAACGCCGGGGTTTGCTTGTGTTATGCCCTCAATGAACTTTCTTTCATCCAAACCGCCAATAAAGATTGGGACAGAAAACTCCCAAGCATCATGGTCTGTCCGGGTCAACTTGCGCACATCATAACTGGGATGCGTGAAGTACATTGTGTCAGCGGACTGAACAAAACGCAGGTCAAAAATGTCTGCTGCGGCGTAAGGTGTCGCCAATTCATATGGAACGCCGCCGCTCAAAACCAATCCATCATTGCGATAGACGCGCATGATTTGATCGCCAAACTCTAATATGTAAGTGTCAGACGCCTTGAACTGAAACGGAATAAGGCGCGTTTTGACCGCGCTGTCTTTGACTTCATCTAGAAACTTTGTCCCCGGGCGACGCGTCACGCCACCGCTGGGCATAACAATCATGTTTGTAAGGTCAGAAAGTCCCTCAGTATACTTCTCAATATTTGTACGGCCCTCAAATTTCGGGCCGATTTCTCCCGCAGTAAACGAGCTATATGCTGGTGCTGATCGGGCCATCAGAACCTCGCTTCAATAAAGTCACTTGCTTCTAGCCTCTGAGGCGCACCCTCAGTGCCATCAATAAACCTAGCTTCCTTCAACTTGCTTTCATACATTGATGAAGTCAATTGCACCATTGTTGTTGAACCGCTAATTGCGTATGCAACTTCCATCGCCAATCGAGCAGCTAATACATCAATCAAGTTTGCATCATACTGCTGCGGATCTGTGATCCGAGCAACATATTTTATTCTAGCAGTGCCTTCGTCGGTCAGAAGATTTCGGCCCTCAATAACAAAAACAGGGCCGCCAGTATTACTGAACATATTGTCCTGCGGATAAGACAATGAACCGTTGCTAAACTCAAGAACGCGTAAGCAGTAAGGATCTGTTGGGATCGCGTACTGATAAGCATATCCAAATGCTGGAGATGTTGTACTTTGAGCAAGCTCTGCTCGCCTTATTAAGCAATTCCAAGGATGCGCGCGGAACACCGTGTCGCGCACGCTTTCATAGCGCTGGTTAACAATCCGAGCCGCTTTACTGTCTTCAGTAAGGGAAGAAATGTTTGATGCGCCAATCAAATTCAACGCATAGTTTGCAATATCAACTTGGCTCGTCATAACATATCTCCAAAGAGCAGAGGGGGCGGCGAACCGCCCCGCACTATTTAATCAACCACATACTTGACAGTAAGCTCAATAGTACCAGTGCCAGCAGCACCGCCCATTGTTACTGTGATTGCCACGCCATCCTCGTTTGTGTCTGTCTCTGTGCCTGAGCCTAGAGCTAGAGTTGCAAGGACATCTACCTTTTGAGCAGATGTAGACGCCGCCGCTGCTTTGTATGCCGCCGCTGACGCAGATACTGCTGTACCCGCCGCGTTTGTGTGTGCTGCATAGCCTACAGACAATGTTGTTGATGCACCTAGCGCGTCATGCGCCAAAGAGCCTTCCAACAAACGTGCGCCGTCTGGCAGAACAAACATCTCAATAACGTCACCAGACGCTAGAGCAGATGCCTCGTATGTGCCATGAGCTACGCGGATACGTCCACCAAGCTCATTGGCTTTGTTCATCACGGCTGGAGTAGCGCGTGTGTTAGTGCGTTGTGCTGAATATACAGTAGCCATTTTTCAGTCTCCTTATTCAGAACAAGCGATTTCGACTACTTTGCTTTCTTCCATGCGTGTCGCACCGATAGATTGGCAATAGTAGACTTGCGTTGCGTATGACTTGTCAGCACGTTCATCAATGCGAGCTGCTGGCTCTTTGCCAACCGCTAGTTTGATGCCGTCACCAGCAAATGCGATAACCTGGCGATCACCTGAACCATCTGTACCTAGACGGTTGCTTACATGGAACTGGAAGCCAACAAATGTGTTGATTTCACCCATCGCCAACGCTTTTACAGTGTTGTAATCGCTTGATGTTACAGTCGTGTTGTTCAACAAGTCAGAAACTTGCTTAGGTGAAACAACGATGTGACGAGGGATAGATGGATCAACATTACCGCTGTCCAAGATTTCCTTCGCTGATACCAACTTAGCAATTGTCAAACCAGAAGACGCAACCGCGATTTTCTGTGCTGATGGCAATGCTGTAGCTGTCGCACCGTCTTTACCTGTCTGCGCAGTACCAAGTGCCGCTGAGATGATTACGTCATCCATTGCGCGACCCATAGCTGCTGCGGCAGCACGGCTGTATGTTGATGTCGGATCAACAAGTAGACGCACTTTATCTTGATCGTCGATCAAGTCTGCGTACTCGTAGTCAGACATAGTAACCATGCGGCGTGAGTGAGGTGTATCAATCAATGGTGTGTCCGCGTGGCGTGATGTACGTAGGACGGCTGCTGCCTCACCTACTTGGTCAAAGAAAGCTTTTTCGCCATTGACGCTTTCTACATCTACCGCTGCTCGCAGCAGAGAACCCATCTGTTGTGACAACATCTGGATGTTTGCAGAAAACTGATTGACAAAAGCTGTAGTAATTTGAGTAGACATTTCGTCATCCCCTTACAGTTTCAGTTTTAGGTTTGCTGCGCTTGGTTGTCCCATATGGGGCCGTGCTACTGCTTAGGGCAGCTACTCCGCTTGACTTACAAGCTTGCTCGTGGGCCTTACGGTTATCCACTACATATACTCCCTAAGCCGCAATACTTCAGCAACGTAAGTTTCATGCTCTGGGTGCATCCTATCAAAATATGGCCCATCTCGTCTAGTCATCTCTGCAATTTGCCGTGATGCCTCTTCTGGCGTCATAATTAGCTCAGTCGTTTGACCCTCAATTGTATCTTCGCCAATCTGATCAGCAAGAGCCGCAAACATGCGGACAATATCAGGGTGATCGCCTAAGAGACGACCGTCAGACAGCTCAATGCTGTCAAACATATCTGTGCCACCTAGCAAGTAATTTGCAGCCTGCTGGGCGCGTCCGACCTTCTGCTCAAACGCTTTGCCAAACTCTTGACGCAACTCTTGCTCGCCCTGATAGCGGGCGTCTTCAATTGCGCTTTCGCGCTCGCTCATTCCTTCTGTGAACGAGTTGTCCAAGAAATCGGCAAATACTTGGGCCTGCTTATTGCTTAATCCCGCATGATACAGCGTAGACTTTAGGTTCTCCATCTGCGCATCATTCAGCGTTGCCGTGTTGAACTTGATGTCATATTCGCTAGGGTCTGATGGTGCGCCCAACTTTTGATAAACGGCACGCCATTCATCATCTGTCGCGCTCTTGCCCGGCAACGGCACCTTGTCAGCACCAATCATGCGCTGGGCATTTACATAACTCTTTGCCAATGCTCCAGGATCTGTAAACGTGCGCAAGCTTGGCTCATTGCGCAAATCCTCTGGTAAACTTTCTAGAAAACTAACTGGTGCCGCACTCGCAGCAACAGCCTCGCTTGCGACTTCCTGAGATCCAGTATCTTGGATTGCCTCTTCGCTCATGGTTTTTCCTTCTCTTCGGACAGCATACGGACGATCAGCAGCACAGCTGCTCGCTGTCCTTCATTAAATGCTGATTGATATGGATCGCCCGAAAACGTGGTTGTCTCAAAAGCAAACCGCTTTTTAAGATCACTCAATACTTCCTGACCGTCGTCGCTGTTAAATGTACGACGGTATGCCAGCTTTAAATCTTCTACCTTCTTCATCCCTGTATCGCTTTAACAAGTGGCGCTGTTTTCTGCGCAATGTCAGCGTCCATCATTTCTCTCTCAACCGACGCCTGCGCTTCCATTGCCTGTGCCTGCTGCCTACGCAAACGCGCAATCTCGTCCTCGCCGCGTATCACGCGGGCAGGCATGCCAGTTGTCTCGACCAAATACTGAACCATCTTGTCAGGATCAATGTAATCTTGAACAGGCGCAATCTCGCCAATCTGAGACAATATCTCAAACCCGCGCAGGACAGACTGCAAGTCAGTCAACTTCTGAGCCTTCGCCAATGGACTAACATACTCAATGTCAATGTCCTGTCCTTGTAGTTCCTCAGGGGCGGCTGGGAGAAGCCCGTCCCTGAGGAGCAGCGCAAACGATCTAGAGATGAGCGGTTGGAGCAGTTCTGCTTGTAGCCGACCGAGTACAGGGCCAAGCAGGCGCATTTTCTCTTCGTTTCGCTGCAAAACTTCAGTCGCTGTCATTGTTGGCCCTTGGCCCAGCAACAACTGATCTACATAGAAAGCCTGCCTAATCGCATTGCGACGCTGCTCTTCCATGTTCAAACCTAAAGGATTGTTCGCCCCAATATTCAAAGGCTCCATGCGATCCCGAGTGCCAGACCGATAGAAATTCAATGAACCTGGCGTTGTACGAATAGGCATCATAAACCCATCGTCAGGAACCATTAAAGGCGGATCAATCTGCTTCTGAGCTGCGCGAATTGTCACCTCAGACATCTTGTTCACCATCTTTACATCAGGCAAGGCAGTCATGGCAGGCGAACGCCCATAAGTGCTAACGCTGTCCTTGACAAATCGCGGCACCATAAATGGAAAATCGTCAAAGCCACTTTCGCTCAACAAGTGCTTGCTGTCCTGATGGTAATACACAGACGCAATTGCCTTACCTTTTGCGGTCTTGCCTTTCGTTTCGCCACGAGGGAAGACAGCATGGATCACCTCATGCTCTTTGTAAGGATCGCCCTTTAGATCAGCTGAAATAGCCCGGGGCAGCGCGGTTTCGCCAAAACGTTGTGCAATTGCGCGGGCAGACATCTTAAACTTGCGATACACCGTATCAACCCGGCCTTCGGCGTCCTCGGCAATCAAAATCTCCGCAATGTGCCGAGAGCTAAACCGTAAACCATTTTGATCGCTCTCAACATAAAACGCAGCAGTGCCAAACACCACCAAGTCATAATACAGCTCATGTATCTCTTGCTGAAAGTTAGACCGATTAAACGCCTGATACATCTGATCCAAGCACAGCTCTAACCACTCATTAGCAGCATCATTACGCTGCAACATAGGATCACGATACCGCATCGAAAACCAAGGCGTGCTGGGTGATGTTAGCATCCCATGAAGAGACGACGCTAACAGCTCAACAGCATGAATGGCAGTGCCATCATAGATCAGCTCAGTTCGCTTATCACCTTGCGTCCGCTTTTTCGTAATGTCAGCCTTACGCGGCAGCATATAATCCGCCAGCTCTTGCCAATGCTTCTCCCAGTTTGACCGCTGAGACTGCAACGTCCGATAACGTCGCTCAAGCTGCGTAACAATCGGTGATACCTGTGCCATCACATATTCCCATACATATTCAAAAGACTGCTGTCTTTTTTCTTCTTAACGCCATCCAACGCACCGCCCAACGTCTTGCCAGCAATGCGCTGCTGCAACCGCTCAAGCGGATCAACAGTCTCAAACATCTTCGTCTTGGCAGGCTGAGACGACATCTTGCCCATCATGCCAGCTATGCCCTGAGGAATGTTCATGAAATCAAACCACCCATCAATGAACGACGACGCACCTCAGGCTCATCCAGCAAACCCGTAGGAGACGTGGCAATCGTAGACTTGCGTCCGCGCTGACCAGCCTCCATTGCCTCGCTCTCAGTCTGCCCAGCAGGCGGCTCAATGCGACGCCCTTTGTAGACAGGGTCAGGCTTGGGAGGTGGAGGGGGACGTCGCCGACGGACAGTTGAAGGCGCTTCAGGCACCTCGGCAACTATATCTACTGGCGTCACTTCATCTGTCGCCTCTTCCTCTTCTTTAGGCTCTTCAGTAACAGTGCGGCTAGGCCCATCGTCGTCGCTTCCAGCCGTCATCAAGCTTTGTTTTGATCGCTCAGTGCGGGACTGAAAATCCTCAATAGCGCCAGGGGCGTAGCCCAACTCCTTGAGCTTTTCAGCCTGCTTGTCCCCGGTCAAACCAATTGTGCTTAACCCCATAGTGACATCGTCAACAATGCCACCTGTGTAAGTCCGAGTTCCGCCTTCGTTGATTACGTTGGAAACAGCAGTGTCAGTGTCAATACTGCTCGTACTACTGCCGCCACCAGACCCCCAGTTCTTAGGGTTAAGACTAGATTTTTCCCATGACCAAGCCATACTCTATCTCCTATGCCGCAAACGGATCATAATCCATCACCGCCTTTGCTTGAGGCGCAACCATGCGTCCTCGATCCTCTCGAATGCCGACTGCCAAATACCTAAAAGCATCCGCAGCATGCGACGACCAATCATGCACAGGCGACGCCCTAAAGCTCCGAGTGCGCTCGTTATACGCTCTGTGATACTGCCTAAGACACTCCAAGCCATGCTTGCACTTCTCTCTATCAAACCATAAACGCGGCAACAACATCTGGGCCGCATGTATGCCATCCTCAACTGGCAGCTTAGGAACAACGCGGAAATTCAATCCCAAATCCCAAGCAACCTCTCTCCTACTCTTCCCGCTTCCAAGCTCACGAACCTCAATATCATGCGGGGCGTTGTGATCCCCATACAGATACCCCTTGCTCGTCAAAATCTTGCAGTAGTGAGGCAAACCCTCACCTCGGGCTTCATAAAAATCTATAACATGTATAGCACGCCCAATCGTTTGCGTAAACCATACTGCCGTGCTGTCTCCCACGCCCAGATCCCACCAAGTGTCAACCTTGGCGCTCGGATCATACGGAACATTCGTAATCCGACCATCAAGCTGCGCAACTTCCATCTCCTTGCCATAAACAGCACCCGGCACATTCGCATTCCAACTACACTCAAATTCCTGCGCATACTGATCGGCAGTCATCATAACCCGAGCAGCCTCAAGCTCCTCGTCATCCAAAATCCCCGTCTCGCTCGCCTTATACACAGCAGCCAGCCAGTCAGGATTGCCAGCCGCCTCCTCATACTTATCAAAAAAAGCATTGTGGCCCTTAGGCGTGCCGACAAACACGCACCACCCCTTGCGATCCGACAGCGCAGGCCTGATCACCTCAGGGAAAACATTCTCTGGCATATCCGCGACCTCATCCATCACGCAGCCATCAAGATAAATGCCGCGCAGGCTGTCAGGGTTCTCAGCGCCAAGCAACGATATTCTCGCCCCATTAGGCAGATCGCACCGCAATTCAGTCTCATGAAACTTCACATTCGGGATCTTGCCAGCAAATTGTTTTATATAATCCCACGCTACGTTCTTAGCCTGGCGATAGGTGGGTGCCATATAGGCAAACCGGGGGTTGTCCTTTGCCGACATCAAGGCATCCCGCAAGATATGATTGATCGCCCATACCGTTTTTCCAAAGCGGCGGTGGCAGACAACAACGCCCCAGCGCTTCGCCTGCATCTCATTGTGCAGCTTTAACTGTAGCTCCCTCGGCTCATACGGTATCTCAATATGCGTCAATGCTCTGTGACCTCTTCCTGATCCTCATATATCAGTATCCCGTGTTTCTCCAAGATAGCCTCGTATACATCAATAAGCAACACTGCACATTCTAGCTGCTTTGACATCGAGGGAGATACGAGTATGCCGTGGCGTAAGGCCTCTAGGTGGTTGAGCAGTGCGTGCTGCTCGGCTGTTAGGCTGTCTGACAACATCCCTCTCCCATCGGTGTTATACGTGTATACAAGTGGCGGGCGGTTTCAGGGGGGGTGGGGGTATGGGTTGCGCAAAATGCATGGCTACCCCTTAGTCGTATAACAGCTATTATGTTAAAACTTTTATAAGCCATTGTTTTTAAACAGGAAAGCATTTGCAGGAGCCATGCAATAAATGCAAACCACAAGATGTAGTGGTTGCCACCCTGCCGAGGCTGCCTGATCGCCCCGGCTCCGAGGCAGTCCAGCAGGCCCAGCTCACGCGCGTAGCTGTAAACGTCAGGATGTTTAATATACACATGTTTTGGCATCAGTGCTTTGTCGCCTGCTTGCTGTCTTCTTGCTCATCGTCAGGTATCGCATTGACCGCTACATCACCACCAGCCCAACTGATTGTAAACGTCTGAGCTTGCGGTTGATCCTCTTTCTTGTCTCGCACGCCCCAAGGCATGTTGCGTGCTAGTGTCCACTTCAAGCTGTCAATCTCAAGCCTACGTCGCTGCACTTCCGCATTGGCTAGTCTGTTGTCCTCAAACTCAGGCAGCGGCTCTTGTGCCAGCTTGATGATCTGGTCTGTGTGGTACTCACTCTGCATGACGCGGCCCCGACGATATATCTCGTACAGCTCCTCATCGCGCAGTACAGCCTGCATCACGCCTTGGTATGTCGGCATGTTGCTAGACTTCAGTATGTCCTTGAGCGTTTCACCGATAGCCAACCTGTCTGCAATCTTGTGCATCAGGTCTGCGTCAATCTTTACAGGTTTCTTTGCCATGTCAGTCCTCAATGTTTTTTGGAAGTGTACTCACAAAAAAGGCCCAGCGCAATGCTGGGCCAGTTCAGTGAGGCAGATTGCGCAGAAGGAAATGGGTAAAGCTCTGCGCTATCAAGTGCCATCACGTTATCACCAAGGGATAGGATCATCAAATGTTTTTCCTTTAATGTCGATCATCTCTGCGCCAGGGAATGATTGTTTAGCTGCCTTCTCCAGCTCACCCATCCAATGCTCCCGAAAGTATCTATAAGCCAACGCAACCTCACGCAGCGTCAGCAGCTCCAACTCAGGCCGCTGCTCTTTGATCGCACGCCAGCCTCTACCATCGCGCATAATGCCAAACAGCTTGCCGTCTATCTCAACCTCCCAGACATCCGTACACGCCTTCTGAGCGCCCACACGCTCGGCTTCTGCATCCATTGCCTGCAACCCCCGCACGACAACCTCACAGCGCTTCCTACACTCTTCCACATCATTGTCTGCCAGGGCCGCATTCATCTTGGCAACCGCACTGCCATACTTCTGCGCCATCTCAACATCTACCAGCTCGGGCAGCCGATCCGTCCCCCACTTCCGATCCATCTCAATCACCAGCCTGTCAACCGGGGCAACTGCGTAATCACACATGATGGCATCTTTGGATTGGCTGCCATGCAATATACGATCCGACTTCTTTTGTCTTTTAGTCTGCTTCATCTTCCTCACCTCACTAATCTTCCTCACCTTGAACCGAAGCCCTCACTTCCCCTCCTCACCTCTATGCATATACATAGAGGAGGTGAGGAGGAAGAATTTCAGGCGCTTTTTTCCTCACTTCCTCACCTCTTCCTCACCTTGGATTTTAAGGTGAGGAAGGTGAGGAGATTGGCTACACTTCGTCCCATCTAATCATCTCCCCGACGACCACGCACTGGACATCTCTGCCCTGTCTTTTGTCGTACATCTCTGCTGCCTTCAGGACGTTTGTCTTTATCCACTGCTTGACGATTGCCTTGACCTTTGCCTTGTCTCCGGGCTTCTCCATGTCTAGGTTTAGCTCTTCGGCGACAGCATGCCCGACATACTGCTTGGCCTGCACGTTCGCCTTGTACGGCGTTTGGTTGGCCTCTGCTTCGTTTACGAGCTTCTGTACGTTTCTGGCATTGTCGGCTGTCACGCCGTCAAACAGATCGGGCAGCTTAAACTCCGTGGCAACCCCGATATGCTCACCGTTGGCGATCTCCACTGACTGCATGCGTCTGTAGACTGCCTTGTCTGATGGCGGTGCTAGGTTTGCCTTGCCGTCGTCTACACGAAAGATCCCGAGTGCTTCGTGTTCGTCTACACCGAGCGCCATTGCGTCCTCTGGTGTGATCCTATTGATCACTCTGGCTGCTCGGGCTGCTCCAATGAGTGAGCCAGCACCTCTGACACTGTCAATCGTTGCATCGTCCCCGTTGCCTTTTCTGATGTGATGCACGAGCTGGACTGAGCTGTTTGTGTCTCTTGCGAGCTTTCTGAGCATGGCCACGACTGCCTGGATGCTTCCGTTGTTGTTCTCATTGACGAGGTGAGCTGAAACAAATGGATCAAGGATGACTGCGCCGATGTTGTTTTCTTTGATAACGCGGATCATGGCTGCCAGCATGTCGTCGTTTGTGATCAGCCCGTCCCTGCCTTCTGCCGCGAGTGTGATCTGCATGGTGTCCTCGCCGTCCATGAACAGTCGGCCTTTGATGTCTTCTGGCTTGATGTTGTAATGCTGCATGGCTGCGATTGTGCGCATCTGCATTTCGCTGATGGGGTCTTCAAGGTTGATGATCCAGACGTTTGTCTGTTCCTTTACAGGTACGCCGAGCAGGTCTTTGCCTGTTGCGATTGCCAGGGCTTCCACAATGATTGCACTTGTTTTACCAATACCGCCTGCCGAGGCTGTCACACTGATGTACTTCTTGATGTAGTCGTATCCATATATCCACTCCCTGCGCGGCAGCGTGAGCGCGTTGAACATATTGTAGGGTGTAGGCCATGATTGCATTGCATCTTCGTCATCTGCATTACTTATGGCTTGGTTTTGCTGCTGGATGCGTTCGGCTGCCGGGTCTGGCGGTGGCGTCCAGCCTTTGTTTCTGGCACCGTCAATTGCCTTCTGCACTTCGTTGCGTGTGTCGTCTACTGTGTAGCCTGCCAAGGTAAAGCTATCTGTTATGGCGTGGATTTCTTCGTCAGAAAGACCTTTTGTGACGTATGAGCCGACAAGGCGCACCATGTTTAGGTGCCAATCGTCTCCTGCTAGTACGTTTTGCACGGCCAGCTGCCGATCCATTGCTTGCTGACCAAGGTCTATGTTTATTGTGCTAGCTGCCTGTGCTTCTAGCTTTGGGAATGCCCTTGTTAGGCGCTCCATTGGCTGCGGATCACGATCCGTACTGAATTGCGTACGCATTGTGACGAGTTCAGGGATGTAGCCTTTTTCTTGTTTCTTTTTGTTGGGCCATGAGACTGTGCCTGCCACGCGCATGATGCGTGATGGGTTAATGACTGCCGGGTCTGTTTGGAGGCTGGCGGCGATTGACTTCTGGACTTCGCGCCATGCGTCTAGGTTCTTTACTGGCTCTTCGAGCTGCCAGTATGCGTGGCCTCTGGCGAAGGGTGTTGTGCCTGTCTTGACTGACATTGTGAATTTCGGGCCAGCAAATGACATAATGTTTTCCATTGCGCCTTTTGTGTCTGCATCTGCGAAGCAGTAGAAGGCAGCCATGATGTCTGTGTCTTTGGCGGCTTTGCCTGCTGGGATTGGCACGATTGGATCAATTGGATTGATGCACATGTAGATGTTTGCCTTGGCTTTGTTCATGGCCTCGGCGTGTTCGACTGCTTCGTCTATTTGATCTAGCCTAAAACGTGATGCATTTGTTGATCCACTTGTTGAGATTGATCGTATCTCTAATAAGGGCTGCCCAACCTCATTCCAATTCTCTGTAATTTGTGATATGAACTGCTTAATGATGTCGGACTTGGGAGCCATTTCCATTTTGTTTTCCATTTCCTGTTTCATTTTTTTCTCCCTGTTGGACTTCCCCGGCGAATAAACCGCCGGGGATTTTTTCTTAGAACTCCATGTCATCATCTGCGGCTGCTGGTGCAGGCGCGGGAGCGGGAGTTGGCTCAGTGGCAATGCCTGCCGCAGCACCTTCTTTCAGGCAGTCGGGCTTGTCCACCCACTTAACGACTTCAAAGATCGGGTAGCATGTAGAGCCTTTTGTGAATTTAAGCTCCTTTGCTTCCTTCATTTTGATGAGCGGCATTTGTCCTGCTGCTGGCTGCTCGGTCAGCATAGGTGCGAGATCTGCCAGAGCTGACCAGACGCCCGCGCCTGCTTGCTCCCACATGGCAACCTTACCGCCGCCGATGGCGCACTTGACTGAGAAGCCTTTCTTGTAGTCATCGCCAGGCTTCTGCATCATCTGGTTGACGTTTGGGTTCCACTTCCATTCTGGAGCAACGCCTGCCATGCCTTCTGATCTTTGCCAGCCTGTCTTAAGGCTATCGAGATCAATGACGAAACCTTTTGTTTGGGCTTCTTCGTACTCGCTCTTTGACGATCCTTCGCGTAAGAAGAATTGCTTTGCACGAACTGCTCCGTCCTGCGTGCCTCTTGCTGACCATCCAAGGAATACGTTGATACCGTCTCCACCGTTGTTGCCTAAATCAATTTGAAACATTGTTGTGTCCTTTCACTTTGCTTCGTTGTTGAAATTGCTTCTTTGCCACCGCCATACGCGGTAAGTGTTGTCTGCTTGTAAGCGTCTTATCGCTGCACCGCTGTGTCCGTTTTTGTGAAACTTATTTATATAAGCACACAACTTCTCTGCTTCGGCAGAGTTTGGGACTGCAACGCTATCAAACGCTTCCATATTTAGAGCAATATTTTTTAACCTTTCGCGTTCCTGCTTTGGCTTTCTAACCAAATGCGGGCCTGGAAGTGGTATACCTTTTTCTATTTCATACATTGTTGCCTTTCTTTTCGTTGTTGACGTTGTTGTGCGCGTGACCCTGCGCTGGGATTAGATGCCATACAGCTCTTCTCTAATTGCTTCTCCACCGTTCCAGTAGAATGAGTTTGGGTTGACCGGGATGACATCTCTGATGTCTGCCGCGCTACCAGCCCTTAAAAACTTTTCCATGCGGCTGATCTGTGTCTTAGCCTTGGCAAGCAGCTCAGTCGGATCTCCGTCCTCCAGCATGTTTGTCTTCTTTGGAGTGACGTATAGGAACTTGACGATCTGATTGCCTCTGGCCTTTTGGTAGATCGCGCGTTGGAGCTGATGCTCTGCCGACATTGTGCTTGGCATGCGGCCTGTTGTTTTTAGATCAACAACCAGACCATGCTCTGGAAACACCAAGTCAAGGTATCCAATGACAGGTATTTCGTAGTCATCTGTCTTGGCTGTTATACTGATTTTCTCTTGACCCTCTTCTGGAAACTCTGGCTGCCCGAGATGTTCAAGCTCCCCGATTGCCAACTCCATGCAGGGTTCAATCATGCTGCGCTCTTTGCTTGTCTTCTCGTCGCCAATTGGAAAGAACTTATCAAACTTTTCTAACGCCTGATCTAGTGCGCCTGCCTTGTGCAGCTTGCCTGTCAGGAACGCCACGACAGCATCCTCTGTGCAGATCCCACGCATTGCGGCTGCTGACATGGGCGTGCGCTTGCCGAACAGGTAGGAAGCAACCCAAACATCTGGCGCGTTTGTCCATAGGTTTATGGATGAGGCTGACAGGTGCTTGATGTTGTGTTTGGTGAAGCCGTTCATTTTTCTACAAGCTCAAAGATGTAGTATTCTTTCGGCGCGTTTTTGTGATCGCAGTGCGAACTGCGCCACCCCTCTTTTGCGCCGTGAATATGTTCGCCGTTGCACCAAGGGCATTTAAAAACAAAAGTATCCTCATTGCGTTCGCATAAAATTTTATATTGAACCATTGCTTGCTCCTATGTTGATAGCTTTCCATATAGCGCGAGCAGCGCAGCCTCTGCCCTGCCATCATCCTTTGCGCGTTTGAATAAGTCAGCCTGCTTGGGAAACCTCTGGCTTGCCAGGCTGCGTGATACGCCCTTGTCACGGCTCAAGCCTAAGAAGGACTTCCACTTGGCTGGCGTGACGAGGTGCATTGGCACTTGGTGCGATGCGACTGCCATTTGTGTTGCGCCGTATGACTGCCCAAAGCGAAACATGCTTGACACGCCTTGCCCGCGCATGGCTGCCACTTGCTCGATGATAGCAATGTGCGGCTCATCGTCTTCGGGTTTTAGAATTTCGTGTAGCTCGTATAGGTTTAGTTCTGTTTTACCTTTTGCATTTTTGTACACTGGCATGTCGAACACTTGAATGTGATTTTCTTTAGGCCAGTAGAATGC